>Ga0255345_1003649_pt1 | contig 17720 bp, 15 predicted proteins | sample wastewater_treat_6_FD_192415 | JGI IMG/M metagenome (GOLD analysis project Ga0255345, IMG submission 192415) | Wastewater microbial communities from Lulu Island WWTP, Vancouver, Canada - plant20 | ecosystem: Engineered > WWTP > Wastewater > Unclassified | place: Canada: Vancouver, British... | reverse complement strand
GCATACCTTCTCTTTTGCTGAGTATATTCGATATATTGACGCAGGCGATTGGCAAGGTGTAGCTAATTTAATGTTAGCTTCAGTTAATAAAGTAACTAAAGCGGGAGCTGATTTCGCCATATGCCCTGACAATACAATCCATCAGGCATTTGACCTCGTTGTCAAAAAATCTCCAATTCCATGGCTCCATATTGCTGAAGAAGTCGCTACTGAGGCGAAACAGAGAGGCTATAAATGTCTTGGAATTTTGGGTACACGCTCTTTGATGGAGTCTTCTGTTTACCCTGATAGGCTTAATGCTGTGGATATTGAGTACAGAATTCCTGAGATAAAAGAGAGAGAACGAATCGATGAGATTATTTTCAACGAGCTAGTTTATGGACTTTTTTATCCTGAATCTCGGACATACTTTTACGAGGTAATTGATAGATTAAAGGATCAGGGATGCGATGCTGTTGTACTTGGATGCACTGAGATACCTTTATTGGTGATGCAAGAAGAATCGTCTTTGCCAACTCTGGATTCTACAAGAATCTTGGCAAGAGCCGCCTTGAAGAAGGCGATCGAGGTGATATCTTGATAAGAACGTGCACTATATTCAGCCGGGTATATCTAACTGCTATTCATCCAAAATTGTTCTGCTATCGTTCAGACACACTGAGTTCGTCAGGTGAAACGCAGGACTACTGAATTTTTCATTTGTAATCCTTCAGTTTTTGTGGTATATTTTAGACAAAAAGGTAGGTGGTGGTTTTATGAAATTTATCAGTGTATTTTTAGTAATACTTATTTCCCTGGTCAGTACTGCAAGCACCGTAGCCTCTGGAGAGATTATAGATATAACGGGGAGATTTATAGGGAAGGATAACTATCTTTTAGTATCTGTAAAAAATAATGTGTATAACGTAAAGGGGAAGATCCCTGAAGGACTTAAAGAGAACGATTATCTGGAAGTAAAAGGAATAGAGAGAAAAGATGAAAATGGAAATTCGTATATCTGGGCTTTACGGATAAGAGTCCTCTTACCTGTTACTATCTCTTCTCTTAAAGAGGGAGTCGAAGATTATCTCAATAAAAAGGTCCTTATCTACGGAGAGTTTAGAGGCTGGGAAGGAACAGCAGGTCCACCCCCAGTAACCAGGAGTGATTGGTTGATAAAAGATGATACTGGATACATATATGTCCTTGGAGCACCTCCATTTAAGCCAGGAGAGGATAAGGGTAAAAAGATAGCCCTAGTAGGAGTATTAAAGCTATCCAGAGAGAATATCCCCTATGTAGAACCCCTGCTGGTAGATGTAAGATAAAATTGGAGTTGGGGGATAAGAGATGGAGTTTCTCGGAAATCTGACACCTGCCCTTCAAGCATTAATAGCCACACTGTTTACCTGGGGGGTTACTGCTCTTGGTTCTGCCGGGGTATTTCTGGCAAAGGATGTAAATAGAAGGGTCCTGGATGGGACACTGGGGTTTTCAAGCGGGGTGATGATTGCAGCAAGTTACTGGTCTTTATTAGCTCCTTCTATCGAAATGTCGAGAGAACTGAATCTTATTGAATGGATACCTGCAGTAACAGGTTTTCTCCTGGGAGGATTATGCCTGTACATCATAGATAAAACATTACCACATCTACATATGGATCTTCCCACAAAAGATGCAGAAGGAATTAAGACCACCTGGAAGAGGACAACTCTTCTTGTCCTGGCTATCACGCTCCACAATATACCGGAAGGACTTGCGGTAGGTGTAGCTTTTGGTGCATCTGCTCTAGGTCTTCCGTCTGCCTCTTTACCCTCTGCGATAGCTCTGGCTATTGGTATCGGACTTCAGAATTTTCCAGAAGGGTTAGCCGTTTCTATGCCATTGAGGAGGGAGGGACTATCCCCTTTTAAGAGTTTCTGGTACGGACAGTTATCGGGGATGGTTGAGCCGGTGGCAGGAGTAATAGGAGCCAGTGTTGTCACCATAGCCAAACCCATATTACCATACGCGCTAGCATTTGCAGCTGGAGCTATGATATATGTGGTGGTGGAAGAACTCATACCGGAGGCACAGAAAGCTGGAGATACAGATCTGCCCACAATAGGGGCAATGATAGGATTTGCTATTATGATGCTTCTGGACGTTGCACTTGGTTGAATGTGATAATGATATAATTTGAGGAAGGAGATTTTTATGAGAACTCTTAAAGTTATGATCATAGCAGCACTGGTTACTGTACTTTTACCCCAGACTCTCTTTGCCTGGTCTTTACATGGAGAGATGACCAGAGTAGTCCTTGACTCTCTCCCCTGGATAAATAGATATAATAATATAACTATAACTGAATACTCTTATAAGGATAATTCTCCATATAATTCAAAATATAAGATTGCATACCTTGATGGAAACATAGGGGATAAGACCTCAGCTAAAAAAATCCTCTCACTATATGCAGATGAACCCGACTGGGGTATGGATGATGGTTTATCTTTAAGCCCATCACAAGCTTTGACTGGAGGGAGTCAGGGCTGGAGACACCAGTATTTTCTCCTGTTTGGAGGAATTTTAAGATTGGGAGAGGCGCCTGATAGAGCCCTTCATTTTTATAATATGGCAGTGGTAGCTTTTAAAGCCAAAGATTTTTACTGGGGATTCCGATTTCTAGCAAGGGCTCTCCATTATCTGCAGGACTTAACCATGCCTTTTCATACAAATCCGGGACCAACCATGCTACTTATAAGTAATCTCTTTGATATCAATGGACTGACCGCTATGGTCTCCAATCATCATTTTGCCCTGGAAGATTATCAGGAGTACAAGATAAAGAAAAGAGATTTATTATATATTAGATCCTTAAGGGATACAGACCCCATTAAGGTTAATGATGTATGGGAAGCTGGTTTTGAGCTGGCCAACAGATCAAAGAATTATTCAGAGTCGCTCTGGAACCTTCAGTATAAGATCTTTGGAGATAATTTAAGTTCTAAGACAAGAGTTCAGATCCGTCCGGAGAAGGTCTCATCAGGTGCATTGAAGAACGAATATGATAAAATTATTATCGGTTCATTGATCGATTTTTCTGCCATAACTAAGGGATTTTTAAGATATGCAAGAGAATTATTCAAAAATATTGATTGAAGCCTTTGGAATCAAATTTGGATATCAGGGTAGAGATGTCCTGAAAGGGGTAACAATCTCACTTTTACCCGGAGAACTCGTCGGTCTGCTTGGTCCAAACGGGGCCGGAAAAAGTACTCTTATAAAGATACTCAGTAAAGTCTTGAAGCCGATAGCTGGAGATGTATATATCGAAGGTAAAGAACTGGAAGAGCTCTCATTCAGGGAGGTAGCAAAAAGGATTGGGGTTGTTCCACAGGAGACCACACTTGATTACTCTTTTACCGTGTACGATGTGGTTATGATGGGAAGAAACCCTTATGTCTCCAGGTTTCGGGGAGAAACGGGGTCTGATGAAGATATAGTGAGAGAGGCTATGAGGTTAACCAATACTATAGATTTTGCCGATAGACCCATAACGGAACTCAGCGGTGGAGAAAAACAGAGAGTAATACTGGCAAGGGCTCTAGCTCAGCAGCCAAAGATACTGCTTCTGGATGAGCCCACATCACATCTGGATATCTCTTATCAGATAGAGATGCTCGATCTTATAAAAAGACTTGTAAAGGAAAAGGGTATAAGTGTGCTCTCAGCCCTCCATGACCCAAATCTTGCATCTCAATTTTGTGATAAGATTATCCTGATGAAAGATGGCACGATCTATGATTTTGGACCTCCCAGGGATGTCTTGACCAGCGCCAACTTGAAAGAAGTCTTCAATATAGATGTCATAGTGAGACAGCATCCAGTATATGATGGTATATATATACTACCACTGTCTAGATCCAGCGGAGGGTATAGAGACCTGGATATAAAGGTCCACATAATATGTGGTGGGGGTACGGGGGCAAAGATACTCTATCTTTTGCACAGATATTTTGATCTATCCTGTGGGGTGGTGAATCTACTGGATAGCGATGCAGATGTGTGTAATGAACTTGGTATCCCTGCAGTATTCGAAGCCCCATTCTCACCTATATCTGATGAGAACTATCAAAAGAATTTAAATATGATAGATAAATCAGATGTGGTAGTTATATCTTCCCTACCATTTGGGAAGGGAAACCTGGCAAATCTTAAATCCTTTGGGTATGCCATTGAGAAAGGCAAGCTTACCATAATGATAGATGATCCACCGATAGAGGACAGGGATTTTACAGATAAAGAGGCAACCTGCCTGTGGAATAGCTCAAGGGAAAAGAGTATAGTTTTAAGGAGTAATGAGATAGAAAAGATACCGGAGATCATATATGAACGAGCTGGAGCTATTAAGACAAGAGGTTGAAGCCTGCACGAAGTGCGATCTTTATAAAACCAGGACCAGGGTGGTCTTTGGGGATGGTAATCCCAATGCTAAATTACTTATTGTGGGGGAAGCCCCAGGGTACTATGAAGATAAACGGGGTCTTCCCTTTGTCGGCTCGGCAGGGAAGTTACTGGATAAACTCCTTGAAGAGATCGGATTAAATAGAGACAAAGTTTATATAGCAAATGTTATAAAATGTAGACCTCCAAACAATAGAGACCCAAATATTGATGAGGTAAGTGCCTGCAGTCCATACCTTTTTGCCCAGATATCTTATATATCCCCAAGAGTAATAATAACAATGGGGAATCATTCAACAAGACTACTGGCAGAGACAGATTTAGGTATGACAAAGGTACATGGTAGGGTATTTAAAAAGGGTGATAAAGTAGTTCTGCCAACATTTCATCCGGCTGCCTGCCTTTACCATCCAGAGTGGTTAAAACTTTCGAGAGAAGATCTGGCAAAGATACCGGATTTATTATCTAAGAAAGATTTGTAATTATAAGGTCTTTATGGTATAGTTTGAAAAAGGACTTTAAAAGAGAGGTGATTATTGATGGATGAGAAATTAAAGAGACTTATCGAACAGGCAATCCAGATGGAAAAAGATGGTATTACTTTTTATGAGGACTTAAGTACAAAGGTAACATATGAGTCAGCAAAGAAGATGGTCCTGTCATTTGCTGATGACGAGAGGAGACACCTTAGAATTCTGAATGATATCTTCAGTAATATCCTATCTATGGATATAGAAAAATATATTGCTGAGAATCTGCCAGGTGAAAAGGTAAAGACAATCTTTGATGATGTCAAGGGGAAGGTGGATGTAAAAGATGTCTCAGATGAACTCTCTGCTCTTAAGCTTGCGATGGATATGGAGGAGAGAAGTTATAAACTCTATGACGAGGCTTTAAGTTTAGAGACGGATGAGAGTTTAAAGAAGCTATGGAAAAGACTCGCCGATGAGGAGAGAAGACACTATGATATATTCTGGAATACCTATGATTTTATAGCCAATCCAGAAGAGTGGGTGTTGAGAGAGGAGAGAGGTCTCCTTGATGGAGGCTAAATAAGGAGGTGATTTTTTGAGAAGGTTTCTGGTTATAACGCTGTGCATATTATTTTCTCTGAGTTTATTATCTGATTATTCAATTGCGAATACACTGATATATGCGGACATAAGTCCTCCCAATGAGTATATAAATGAGACTCTAATAGCTCTTGTGAATATGGGCTCTCTATACGTAGATTCTACTCCGAGAGGGGCAAGTATATACCTGGATAACATCTATGAGGGAGAAACTCCAAGAAGGATTGATTCTATCCCCGCAGGAATCCATACCTTAAGACTCTCCAAAGATGGATACAGGGATTATGTCCAGCAGGTACGTATAGATGCTCAGCAGACAGCAAATATACAGATAAGTCTTACCCCAGGATATAGTTTGACGGTAAATTCTACCCCGAGAGGTGCAATGGTCTATATCGATGGAATATTTAAAGGAATAACTCCTGTTTCTACCTCTATCACCCCTGGATATCACAGTGTAAGATTGGTGCTTGAAGGATATCTCGATTATCAGGATTCGATAAGGGTAACCGGAGATACAAACCTGAATATAAGCCTGCAGATAGGGGAAGGTTCCCTGGTGGTATTCTCAGAACCTTCAAGTGCAGATGTATATGTGGATGACAAATATTACGGGAGAACTCCTATAACCATACAGAAGATACCTGCAGGCAAGAGGATGGTAACTGTAAGATTATCAGGTTATGCGGATTGGTCTGATGAAGTTGTAATAGAGCCTGGAAAGATAGGTCAGGTAAACGTTAAATTGAAACTGGCTGGCACCCTGCAGGTATCCAGTAGTCCGCCAGGGGCAAAAGTTTATCTCAATGGAAAATATATAGGAGAGACCCCTTTATCTAACTCTAATATCCCTGAAGGAACTCATAATCTCAGTGTAGAACTCTTTGGTTACAAACCCTGGCAGGGTATCATAGAAGTTTCACCAGGACAAATAACTAATATATCCGCAAGGCTTGAGTCAGCTTCTATAGGTATCTCGGATATAGATATATCTCCTCAGCCATACAAGGTAAAGACTCTATTTAAGAGAGACCTTTCTATAAAATTTAATATAACCAGACCAGCTATGGTTACGGTAGAGATAAGAGATGTTAATGATAAACTTATAGCTACCCCTATGGCTGGATTCAAAGCTTCTACTCCGAAATTAGATGTCAAGTGGAGGGGAGATCTATCACCTGGTAACTATAAGGTTGTGGTAATAGCTATCGATGAAAATGGGAATCAGGTGGGTAGAGAGGCTATATTTAGAGCAGAAGAGGAGAGCTTTCTTGTCTGGATACTTGTTGGTCTACTGGGAATTCTCGTCCTCTGGTTACTCTTTTAGTTTACTGTGAAAGATAGAGATATAGAGAAGATAATAGAGATACTGAGAGAATCTGTAAAAGAGTGGAAGCAACCAGTTGTGACCCAAATAGCGGAAAGGGATAGAGACCCTTTCCGCATACTTATATCTACCATACTGAGCCTTAGGACAAAGGATGAGGTAACAAAAATAGCGAGTGAGAGACTCTTCTCATTAGCCAGGACACCTGAAGAGATGCTCAGATTAGAAGAAGAGGAGATAGAAAGGGCTATATATCCTGTAGGGTTCTATAGAAATAAGGCTAAAACTATAAAAGAAATATGTAAGGTTTTGATAGAGAGATATAATGGTAGAGTTCCGGATGATATAGATGAGCTCTTAAAACTTAAAGGTGTTGGGAGAAAGACTGCAAATCTGGTAATAACTCTTGGTTACAATAAACCAGGTATATGTGTTGATACGCATGTACACAGGATATCTAACAGACTAGGTTATGTAAAGACAAAAACGCCTGAGGAGACGGAGTTTGCACTCAGGGGAAAATTGCCTGAAGAATACTGGATAGAATTTAATGACCTTCTTGTTACTTTAGGACAGACGATATGTCACCCTGTCTCTCCCAGGTGCAGTATATGTTCAATATCAGGTTACTGTGACAGGGTAGGGGTGAAAAGATCAAGATGATAAGGATAGAACCAAAGAAAAGAATCTCTGGGGAGATAAAGGTAAATGGTGATAAGTCTATATCTCACAGGGCATTGATATTTTCTGCTATGAGTAAAGGATACAGTGAGATAGAGAACCTGTCATCGGCTGGTGACTGTTATTCAACTGTAAAGTGCCTTGTTAAACTGGGTGTAGAGATAGAGATGGGGAAAACGATAAGGATTCTGGGTAAGGGGCTGGGAGGATTTAAAGAGCCAGAAGATATACTCGATGTGGAGAACTCCGGGACTACTCTCAGGCTTATCTCTGGACTTTTAGCAGGGCAACCCTTCTTTTCTGTTATAACTGGTGATAGCTCCCTCAGGAGAAGACCTGTGGACAGAGTTATTATTCCTCTTTCTCTTATGGGGGCAGAGTTCTGGTCCAGGGGGAACAACAGGTTTCCTCCTGTTGCTGTAAAGGGAAGGTATCCTCTGAAACCTATAAACTATGAACTTCCAGTTGCAAGTGCTCAGGTGAAATCTGCTATTATAATAGCAGGACTCTTTACAGATGGGAAATCCAGTATAACCGAACCTCTACCGTCCAGAGACCACACCGAGAGATTATTACCCGCCTTTGGGGCAAAGATAGAAAAGAATGGAAATACTGTTACAGTTTATGGTGGACAGGAACTGGAAGGACAGAAGATTTATATCCCTGGTGATTTTTCTTCAGCCAGCTTCTTTATGGTGGCGGGTCTTATAGTCCCCGAATCTGAGATATTGATAAAGGATGTTGGGCTTAATCCTGGCAGGATTGGACTGCTGGGTGTAATAGAGAGAATGGGTGGAGATATAGAGGTGTATCATAAGAAGGATATGTTGAATGAACCTGTAGGGGATATACTTGTGAGGAGTTCCAGCCTCAGAGGTACGGTGGTGAAAAGAGATGAGATTCCGATACTGATAGACGAGGTTCCACTTATAGCAGTCCTCGGTGCATTTGCAGAGGGTGAAACAGTTGTCAATGGGGCAGAGGAGCTCAGAGTAAAAGAGAGCGACAGAATAAAAGCTATAGTAACTGAATTTAAAAAATTGAAAGTGGATATAGAAGAGATGCCCGATGGCTTTATTATCCGTGGTCCATCTGTCCCCGAAGGAGGAAGAGTAGAAAGTTATAATGACCATAGGATTGCTATGGCTTTAGCCATAGCAGGGCTTGCATCTAAAGGTCCAGTAGAGATAAATAATGAGGGGTGTGTAGTTATATCCTTCCCTGATTTCTGGGATATATTAAACGGGTTATGAGAGGGACAACATATGTCTCCTTTAAGTTTTATAATCTAATAAATCTTAAAAGGGGAGGAAGATTCCTCCCTTTTAAAAAGCCAAGTTCTATAAAGATTAGACACCTATACTTTGAGTAGCTTTTCTGCTATTCTCCTTCCCATCTCTACAGTGGATGCACTGCCTCCCAGGTCATACGTTACATATTTACCCTCTTTTATGGTCTCAGCTACTGCATCCACTATACGTTTCTCCCAATCTTTTTCTCCAAGATAGCCAAGCATCATTGCAGATGCCAATATTACCGCTGTTGGATTCACCTTATACTGTCCCTTATACTTTGGAGCAGAGCCATGGACAGCTTCAAACAGGGCATAATCTCTTCCTATATTAGCTCCTGGTGCCAATCCTAATCCGCCTACAAGTCCAGCGCAGAGGTCTGATAGTATGTCGCCAAAGAGATTTGTGGTAACAATCACATCAAAATTCTCTGGATTCTTTACCAGTTGCATAGCCATATTATCAACGATCCTGTCATCAAATTCTATATCTGGGAAATCCCCTGCAACCTCTCTTGCGATATCTAAAAAGAGTCCATCGGTAAACTTCATTATATTTGCCTTGTGCACAGCGGTAACTTTCTTCCTTCCATTTTCTCTGGCATAATTGAAAGCAAATCTGACTATTCTTTCGCTTGCCTTTCTGGTTATGATTCTTATACTTTCGGCACAGGTTTTATCCTCGTCCACGTAGTGTTCAACCCCAGCATACAGATCTTCTGTATTCTCCCTTACAACCACCAGATCTATATTGTTGAATCGGCTTGGAGCACCCTCGAAAGATCTCACCGGTCTTACATTTGCAAAGAGTCCAAGCTCCTGCCTCAGGGCAACGTTTACACTTCTAAAACCTGTTCCTACAGGTGTGGTGATGGGACCTTTTAATGCTACTTTATTCCTCTTGATGCTCTCTATGGTTGCTGCTGGTATTGGTGTCCCAAATTTCTCCAGGGCTTCTTCTCCCGCTACGCATTCCTCCCATTCGATATCCAGCCCTGTATTATTCAGGACCAGCATGGTGGCTTCTATAATCTCAGGTCCGGTTCCATCCCCCTTTATTAATGATATTCTGTATTTAGCCAATTGAGAACCCTCCATATTTTTTAAAGTGTTCTACAAGTCCACCGTCCTGGAGTAGTTTCATCATAAATGGTGGAAGTGGATTTATACCCATCTCAAAACCACCTGTTAAATCTCTGACCACCCCATTCTCAAGGTCTATCTCCAGCTCATCACCATCCTGTATCCTGGAAGTATCACACTCAACCAGAGGTAAACCGTTATTTATAGCATTTCTATAAAATATCCTGGCAAAGGAACTCGCCACCACTGCACTTAATCCTGCATTCTTAATAACCAGTGGAGCCTGTTCTCTGCTGGAACCGCATCCAAAATTTCTCCCTGCAACGATAATATCTCCAGGCTTTATCTTATCTATAAAGTTTGGTTCTATATCCTCGAATATATGCCTGGCCAGTTCTTTCATATCTAATGTATTGAATTTATACTTTCCAGAGATTATATAGTCAGTATTGATATCATCTCCAAGTTTATGCGCAAATCCGTGAAGTATCATAAGAACCTCCTTGGATCAGTTATTTTACCGGTAAGGCAGGAAGCAGCAACAGTAGCTGGAGAAGAGAGATATATAAATGCCTTATTGTTACCCATACGACCCTTAAAGTTTCTGTTTGCCGTAGAGATCACATTCTCACCATCAGATGGTACACCTGCATGGGTCCCCACACATGGTCCACATCCCGGAGGTATAACGGTCGCTCCGGCTTCAACTAATTTCTCTATCAAGCCCTTTTTCATCGCCTCAAGGTATATACTCTTTGATGCACAGGCAACTATAAGCCTGACTCTGGGATGTATCTTCTTCCCGTCGAGTATGCTGGTGGCTATCTCCATGTCCTCCAGCCTGCCATTTGTACAGGTACCGATATATCCCTCCTGAATAGGAATATCCCCTATTTCACTAATACTCATAACATTATCAACCCTGTGAGGCAGGGCTATCTGTGGCTCAAGCTTACTGACATCTATCTCTACAGTCGATTCATAGTTTGCCAGTGGATCTATAGAGAGGTCACACATGTTATCTCTCCCATGTTCTCTCAGCCATACTTTTGTTTTCTCATCTACCGGAAATATACCTGCCTTGGCACCTACCTCTACTGCCATATTTGATACTGTAAATCTGGCATCCATACTGAGTTGATTTATCACATCCCCATCAAATTCTAAAGCCTTATATGTAGCCCCGTCTGCAGTAAGTGTTTTGGCAAGATATAAAACTATGTCTTTAGAATATACACCGGAAGGAATCTTACCCGACAGTATCACCCTTATAGCTGGTGGTATCTTAAACCACAGTTTACCGGAGATCATAACTGCTGCAAGTTCGCTTGAGCCTATACCTGTGGAGAACGCACCAACCGCTCCATAAGTACAGGTATGAGAGTCTGCACCAACAACAATATCATAAGGTCCGGCAAATCCACTTTCAGGGATAAGTTGATGACAGACACCGCTACCGATATCAAAAAGCCTTATACCCTGTTCGTAAGAGAAATCTCTCATCAGTTTATGCAGGTTTGCAAAACCCTCAGTAGGACTTGGAGCTCCGTGGTCTATAACTAAAGCGATTCTATCCGGCCTCAATACCTTCTTCCCTCCCATATCATAAAACTTCTGTATGGCGAGTGGCGATGTTCCATCCTGTCCCATTGCAAAGTCTACATCGACTACAACTACCTCTCCTATCCTGGGTTCTCTATTGATATGTGACTCAAAAATCTTTTCTGTAAGTGTCTTATGAGACATTTCTCTTTTCCTTTAGATAATCTTGATAAAGCATCATAAGTTCCTTATCAAATAAGGTTCTCTTTAATTCTACCGCAAGAGCCCTGACTCTGGGTAACAGTTCATTGGCAATCTCTGGAGAGATTTCTATCCCATATTCGGCAAACTTCTTTATAATCGAGTGTGTTCCAGAATGTTTACCTATAACTATCTGTCTCTCCAGCCCAACATCTTCAGGGTTGAAAACCTCATATGTCCTGGTATATTTCAGAACTCCATCTGTATGGATTCCAGCCTCATGGGCGAATACATTAGCCCCAACTATCGCTTTATTGGGAGATAGCGGTCTGGCAGATGCCCTGGCAACATATTCGCATATCTCCTTAAATCTCTCTGTCTTGATACCCAGATCTATATTCCATAGATACTTAAGAGCCATAACAACTTCTTCCAACGCAGCATTTCCAGCTCTTTCTCCTAATCCATTAACTGTTACTCCAGCGTATGTTGCACCAGCTTTTATCCCAGCCATGGTGTTTGCAGTCGCCATACCAAAATCATTGTGGGTATGCATCTCTACAGGGAGGTCCACTCTTTCTATTAGGGTTTTGATAGTATCATACATCTTGAATGGATCCATGATACCCACCGTATCGCAATAACGAAGTCTGTCTGCCCCTGCCTGTTTTGCCACGGTGGCAAACTGCACAAGAAAGTCCATATCTGTTCTGGAAGCATCTTCAGCATTCACAGAGACATATACCCCTTCTCTCTTGGCAAATTCAGTTGCCTTAGCCATACTGTCCAGTACCCACTCTCTAGTCTTTTGAAGCTTATACTGTATATGTATATCTGAGGTGGATATCGATATGGCAACCGCATCAACTCCGCACCTCAGAGAAGCTTGTATATCACTTATTACCGCTCTATTCCATCCCATAATACTCGCTTTCAGACCCAGTTTAGTTATGGCTGTTATGGCTTCCGTTTCATCTCCTCCCATAACAGGGATGCCTGCCTCTATCTGGTGTACACCTATCTCATCTAATAGTCTGGCTATTTGAATCTTTTCAGGTTTGGAGAATACGACACCTGCCGTCTGCTCTCCATCTCTTAATGTAGTATCAACTAACTTAATTTCATTCATTAAAAATACACCTCCATTCAGGTATAAGATACCTAGACTTAGTCAGGTCTAGGGATATAAAGTATAAAGTCTAATAAACTTTATGACAAATTATATTAGTTAAAGATATTAGAATATGGGATATGGCTTGTCAATAGATTTATGAATAAAAATATGGTGGAGCTGACGGGACTTGAACCCGTGACCTCTTCCATGCCAAGGAAGCGCGCTCCCTCTGCGCCACAGCCCCACGCTTTTAAAAGCATTATACTCTATCCCTGAAGATTATGCAAGGGGTGTCCTGCTAATCTCAGATAAAAGATCCAGACAACACCCCTGCTTTACTTTATCTTATGGTTACTTCACTTGCAAATTTTCTGTACTTTGTTATAACCCTAGTCTCTGTAACCTCAAATTTACCTGTAAGCCTTATATCCTCAGAGGATGCTCCAACCATAACTTCAAATATTCCTGCTTCCACTATAAATCTCATATCTTCATCATAAAATGCCAGCTGATCGGTAAAGAGTCTGAAAGTAACCTCCTTCTCTTCGCCTGCTTCAAGATATACTCTTATAAATCCCTTGAGTTCTTTTATTGGTCTTTCAACACTTGCCCATTCATCATGGATATACAGTTGCACAACCTCTTCACCGGCAATGCTACCTGTATTCTTTAATTTAAAACTTATATCTACATAACCTCCAGAGGATATCTTTTCCGGAGTTATAATAAGGTCAGAATATTCGAAAGTGGTATAACTTAACCCGTGTCCAAATGGGAATAGGGGCTCTGTATTTGTAGTGAGGTATTCGTTAAATGCAGATGGCTTTCTATTATAATAGACAGGCATCTGACCGATCTCAGTAGGGAAAGATATGGGTAGTCTTCCAGCTGGATTGTAATCTCCAAAGATTACATCCGCTATCGCATTTCCACCCTCTTCTCCAGGATACCACGCCTCTATAATGGCATCCACATTTTCTTTCTCCCACTTTATGGATAATGGTCTTCCATTTAACAGCACCAGAACTATCGGTTTACCCGTTTCTTTCAGGGCTTTTAATAGTTCTTCCTGGACTCCGGGGAGATTGATGTCTGTTCTATCGTTACCCTCTCCAGATAAACCTCTCTTGAAGAGCCCACTATTTTCCCCCATCACCGCTATTATCACTTCAGATTTATTTGCAATATCCACAGCCTCTTTGAACCCCTCCCTTGATTCGCCTGCCAGGTCACAACCCGTAGCATGGTATACTGTGGTTTCAGGAGATACTTTATTCTTTATCCCTTCTAAAACAGTAACTGTTTTTACCCCATCCTTTACTCCAGCTATATGAGCCGTATAGCTATAATCTCCATGTAAATTCTTTGTGACATCGGCACTTGGACCTATAATTGCGATACTCTTTATATCCTTTTTCAGAGGGAGTACACTATCGTTTTTCAGTAGCACCATAGATTTTCTGGCTAATTCTCTGGCGAACATCCTGTGTTCAGGGCTATCAAGTATAGAGTTTATCTTAACTGGATCTGCATATATATTATCATCCATCAGACCCAGGAGGATTTTAGCCCTCAAGACCCTTGCTACCGCTGTATCTATTACAGACATTGATATGAGACCTTCTCTGACCGCTTCAAAAAGAGGTTCTCCATAACATTTTATCTCTGGTAGTTCTATCTCAATTCCAGCCTCCAGGGCTTTTATAGCTGCTGTTTTTAAACTATTTGCAACCTTATGGAATGTGTGAAGCATATCTATAGCATGATAGTCTGAGACTACGAATCCTTTAAAGTCCCACTCCTCTCTGAGTATTTTGGTTAAGAGAAACCTGGAGGATGCGCAGGGGATACCATCTATCTCATGGTACGCATTCATTATAGAACCCACGTTTGCTGATCTTACCGCAACCTCAAACGGGAATAAAAAGACCTCTCTTAGCTCTCTCTCAGATACTCTTGCCGGTCCAAGATTCCTTCCACCTTCAGATATACCGTACGCTGTAAAATGTTTGGCGGTAGCTATTATCCCATCCTTCCAGTCATCGCCCTGGAGTCCATTTATATAGCTTTCAGCCATTTTAGAGACCAGATATGGGTCTTCACCAAATGTTTCCTCTGTTCTTCCCCATCTCGGGTCTCTTGGTATATCTAGGACAGGAGATAGACCTTGGTGAACACCAAATGCCCTCATCTCTTTTCTTATTATGGATGTCATCTTCTCTATATATGAAGGTTCAAATGTGCTTGCCATACCTATAGCCTGTGGAAATGTAGTTGCTCCTTTTGTCATAACTCCAGAGAGACATTCTTCATGAATTATTGCAGGTATACCAAGTCTTGTTTCTTCCTTCAGAAATTTCTGTATCTCATTTATTATTTCTACCGATTCTTCTGGTTCTCTCTCTGCATATCCTGCCACTCTGGTTATCTGCCCTATACCATTTTTAAGTAACTCCTGCGCCTTTTCTCTGGAAAACCTTCCGTTTTCAACCAATTTACCGGATGGTATAGACCCGAGCTGTGCAATCTTTTCTTCCAGTGTCATCTTCTCGAGTAACTCTTCTACTTTCTTCTTCAGCCATCTTTCTTCCATACGAAACCTCCTCAATTATTTTTTGTTGCCAGCCTTACAGCAAATCTGAAGGCATTCTCAAGACTTCTGGTGCTTGCTACGCCTTTATACGCTATATCATAGGCTGTACCATGGTCAACAGATGTTCTCACTATCTTTAAACCTATAGTTATATTCACACCACCTTCAAAATCTAGTAGTTTTACAGGTATGTGTCCCTGATCATGGTACATACAGACCACGGCATTATATGAACCGTTATATGCTTTCCAGAATACCGTGTCTGGAGGCACAGGTCCTTCCACATCTATACCATCCCTTCTGGCTCTATCAACTGCAGGTTTTATCTCCTCCTCATCCTCTCTACCAAAAGAGGAATGCTCACCCGCATGAGGGTTTAATCCAGCAACAGCAATCTTTGGATTCCTGATAAACCTCTCAACCGTTCTGTAGGTAAGTAGTATTAACTTATAGACGTTTTCTTCTTTTACCATATCTATGGCAGACCTTAAGGGGATATGGGTGGTTAGATGAGTAACTATAAGTTTTTCTGAGGCAAGCATCATTGAGTAATCTCTATCACCGCAGAGATTTGCTATAAACTCGGTATGCCCGGTAAAATCCGGAAAGGTTAATCTGACAGCCTCTTTATTTATAGGGAGTGTGACTATCGCATTTAGTTTTTCTTCAAGAGCCAGTCTGGTAGCTTTTTCCACATACATAATGGAGGCATATCCTGCCTTCTTGGAGACTTTTCCGATATCTATATCATCTCTGTCCAGTATCTCCATATCAAGCACATTCAGATAGCCATCTTTAACATCTTCAGTGGATTCCACTTTTCTTACAGGGATATTGTAATTGAGAAACTCACTGGCAAAAGAGAGGACACTGTAATCGCCTATAACAATAAAACTCTCTTTTATACTACCATTAGCAAAACTTTTAAGAAGTATTTCCGGTCCAACCCCATTTGCATCACCCATGGTAATAGCTATAAGCATCCTGACACCTCAAAGTTTAAGTTTATAAAAAATATTATAACATCTGAGGATCAGAAATTCTTACCTGTCCTTTTACAAGGGGCATATACAATATGCCCCTACTTCTTTCTGCGAATAGGCTCTATGTCCCCGTCATAACCATAGAGCACTGTTTTGTCCAGATGGAATACAACTATCAACGGCTCTTCCGGAAGCTGACTGAGTTTACCTGTTTTAAAACTGATATGGTATTCTCCGTCAGTATGTTCTTCGACGATGCTATTCTCAAATTGATAACCATCGATGGGTTTGATTGGACTGTGCAGTGAACCTGGTCTGCACACCGCAGCTCTGAGTGATCCGCTGTCTGAGATGTCCGCTGCAACGACCAGTCTATCACCAGTAATCTTCACCTGGCACGTACCGAGGTAGCCACCCTCTGGGGATTTCGCTGCGTAACCTGCAAGTTTATCGGGATTGATGGATGCGTGCATAAGGGAACTTTCTCTGAAGTTTGTGTGCTGACCATTGCTGCCGAAATAATAGAAGATATATCTTCCATTCTGTTCTACAGGTATACTTGCATAGATGCAGCCACAGTCAGGAACACCCTCTCCATATCTACCCATACCTCTGGGGATAAATGGTTCCCCTCTTACAGCTCGCTCCCAGTTCAAACCATCCAGACTGTATAGTAACTCACAGTCCACGCAATCAAAGTCTTTGCTGGCACGGTCTCCACCATGATAGACCGACCCCAATCCGTAGTAGACATCCCTTAACTTAAAAACCGGCATAGAGTAGAGTTGATCATCAAATCCATCACCCCGATAGATCTCTACAGGAGGGCTCCAGTTGATAAAATCCTCACTTTCAGATCTGGCAACTACTCGAATTACACCCTGTGCCCACAGGCGAGTAATCAGTACATACCGGTCGATAGCATCATCCCAGAAGGCGAAATTATGGGTATCACCAGGGGCGTTGTAATTGGGCAGGTCGATCGGGTCACACCAGTGAATACCATCCGTAGAAAAGCTAACAGCCACTTTCTTATGAGCATCATGTCGCATTGCCATCTTATACCGTCTGGCGGGGTCAGTTTCATGTTCATCCCTGAATACGGATGCCCCATGGACATTGGTAAGGAGAATATTGTTATCCCTGCTTCCCTCGTATTCACAGATACCCAGCGATGGACGGATCCAGTGGATTCCATCCTTTGAAGTGGTCAGCAATATTCCTGCTGTCCTGGGTGGATATCGATGAAGAGGATACTCCAGATTTATCCGTTGGTCAAGACGGAACTCAGTGCTGGCTTGATCTTTGATAAAGCATGTATAGTAACAGCGGTATTCTTTATATGCCTCATCGTAGAATACGTTTGGGTATCCATTGTCGATACGTTGTTCCCAGCGTATTGAAGGC
>Ga0255345_1003642_pt1 | contig 17744 bp, 14 predicted proteins | sample wastewater_treat_6_FD_192415 | JGI IMG/M metagenome (GOLD analysis project Ga0255345, IMG submission 192415) | Wastewater microbial communities from Lulu Island WWTP, Vancouver, Canada - plant20 | ecosystem: Engineered > WWTP > Wastewater > Unclassified | place: Canada: Vancouver, British... | reverse complement strand
AACAAATAAATCGCCGAAGACGGAGGGGCACTTTGCTCTTATATCTGATGTCATAGTCAAAACAAACAACAAGAGAATCTTGGCCTTTGACTACTATTCTCTTAATGTCGTAGGTTCATCATCCACAAAACATGAATTCTATACTTTTATCAAAGATAGCGGGAAGCTTCTCACACTCAAGGAATTATTAAAAAAACAACCTAACTATGTTCAGAAAATAAGCAAATATATAAAGGCGGAAATGAAGCGCATAAATAAAAAGGAAAATGGAATGTTTTGGGTTGAGAGAGGTTCGCAAGATGAGTTTAAAAAAATAAAAGAGGATCAAAATTTTTATATAAATGACGAGGGAAGCCTTGTTATCTGTTTTGATAAATATGAAGTGGCAGCAGGAGCCCAAGGCTCTCCTGAATTTATTATTCCAACTAAAATCAGCGGCGTAATCTTGTAGTTAAAGTATATAAAAACTGTAAGTTTGTCTTTAAAAATTAGGAAGCCATTTCGCAATCGTATTCGAAAATACGTTGTGAAATGGCTTCGATAGTTTTACTAATATTTATCTTTTTGGTTTAGATTAAAAAATTACTGGGATATAGCGGAAACGGGGCATGTTGCTACACAAGCACCGCACTCTACGCATCCGTCTGGGTCAACAAAAGCTTTCCCGTCGGTGACAGTAATTGCTTCCGTGGGGCAAACACCCACACAAGCTTCACATCCGATGCAAGCATCCTGATCGACTACTGCTTTAGCCATTAATGAGTCCTCCTTCTTTATCCTTATACGAATCTGTAAATATATCTTTGAATCTATAAGATTCGAAGATATATTATATGGTCTAATTTGATTTGTATCAACTGTAATTTATAAAATGCAGTACAACTCCTGACATGCAATATGTTTCTACTATTTTGACAGTTACGTTAACCAATTTTTATTAAGAAAAAACACTAATCAAGAGAGGAAGGCAATGAGTAGCTGTGATTCAAAGGCCCTCTTCCCTCTCCGATATCAAGACCTGACTCTATCGCGCCTTTTATGTACAATTTGGCTTTTGTAATACTCTCTTCCATACTGAATCCGTTGGCTAAATTACATGCTATTGCTGTAGAAAGAGTACATCCAGTTCCGTGAATATTTGGATTGTCAATATGGGGAGATAGAAACCAGAGAGTCTCACCCTTGCTGTTGCACAGCAAATCGTCTGCAGAATCCAATAGATGACCGCCTTTTATCAACACATCTACGCCGCTCTCTTTTGATATCTGTAACCCAGCTTTCAGCATTTCGTCCTTATTCTCCACTTTAAAATTGCAGAGAACTGCTGCTTCAGCCATATTAGGAGTTATTACCTCTGCAAGTGGAAGCAACTCTTCTTTTAAAGTCGCGATTGCATCGGGGCTTAACAACCTGCTGCCACTTGTAGAAACCATTACAGGGTCTACAACTATGTGTTTTGCGTCATATTCTTTTAGTTTTTTTGCAATAGCCCTGATTGTATCAACGGAAGAAACCATTCCTATTTTTACGGCATCCGGTCTTATGTCTTTAAAAACCGAATCTATTTGCAGCTCAATGAAGTCCGGTGACGCATCGAAAATCCCCTGTACTCCTGTTGTGTTTTGTGCGGTGAGAGCCGTAATTACACTCATGCCGTAAATTTTATGCACTGTCATGGTTTTTAGATCAGCCTGTATGCCGGCACCACCGCTGCAGTCAGAGCCTGCTATTGTGAGAACTTTTTTCATAATATGCCCTCCGGTTTTTTTAGTATTATCTTTTCAGCCAATGTTTTAAATCGAACAGCAGCAGAAAAAACATCTTCTTGCGCAAATATTCCTGAAATTATGGAAACGCCTGAAATTCCGCTCCCTTCCAACTCCGATATATTGTTTTCGTTTATGCCGCCGATAGCCACAATCGGTATGGATACGGAGGCAGATATCTTTCTAAGAAGTGAAAGCTCTACTCGCTTTGCATCTCCCTTTGTCGAAGTATTGAAAACTGAGCCTACACCGATGTAGTCTGCACCCAACTCTTCTGCTTTGAGAGCCTCTCTTACACTTCCAGCAGACAGGCCCAATATTTTGTCAGTGCCTACTTTGTCTCTGATGTCACTGGGAATATTATCAACTTGTCCCATATGTACTCCGTCTGCGCCGGATAGCAACGCCGCTTCAAGAGAGTCATTTACAATAAATGGCACATTGTATTTTGAAACTAAAGCTTCTACCTTTTTTGCCAACTCTATATAGTCATCTGTACTCAAGTTTTTTTCTCTCAGCTGCAACATTGTAATTCCACCTCTGAGAGCTTCTTCAATTTGAAACAGAAATGACTGTTTATCGCTCCATCTGCGATCGGTTATCGCATAAAGAAGAAGTTGTTCTCTACTGAAATTCAACTTTCATACCCTCAATAAAAGTCGAAAACTCTGCTTTCCCTATTTCGTCAATTAGGTAGGCAGAGAAAAGCCCGTGGCCTCCTTTTGTTTCTATCATACGACGATATGCAATTTCGCCTGATTGTCCCATGAGAAGCACAGAAGCCGTTGCAGATTCCAGGTTTTTTGCTTTGTTTGATGAGCAGAATGCTGCCGTAAGCGCACTTAACATACATCCGCTACCAGTGATTCTAGATAGCATCTCTACTCCGTTTCTAACTATATAGGCGCCTTTTGCATCAGCTATTAAATCTATTGCTCCTGTCGCCGCTATAACTGCATTCAGTTTTTCGCTTAATTTTTTTACAAACTCAATAGATTCGACAAGATTATTCTCTGTTACGACTTCTTTGGCATTTGCGTCAACGCCTCTGGTTACTCCGTACCCTCTTGCTAAAGCACGTATTTCAGACATGTTCCCACGAATGACAGAAATTTTTATGTCAGAAATTAAATTTAACGCAGTCTCTGTTCTGAGAGCGGAAGCGCCCGCTCCTACGGGATCTAAAATGACTGGAATGCCTATGTCATTGGCTACTTTCGCCGCTTTATACATAGACTTCACAGTTCTTTTATTTAACGTTCCGATATTGAGATTAAGGGCAGATGACAGTTTTGTAATATCCTCTACTTCATCTTCATCGTCTGCCATTATGGGAGATGCTCCGCAAGCAAGGAGAACGTTGGCACAGTCATTTACTGTGACGTAATTGGTTATACAGTGCACAACCGGAGCTCTATGACGAACATCTTCCAATATTTCACTAAATAATGTTTTTTCCATTTCTTTCTACTCCCTTACTATATAAATATTTTTAAGTTTATTGATAAAAACAAAAATAAACAAAAAATGAGAGCCACCTTGTAGGCGCTCTCACTAAATTTTAATTTAATGTTTCCTACGTTGGCATTATCCAAATCAGGTCTAGGGTCGAAGTTTAGAACTTCCTCTCAGCCTGTGTACAAGCTCCCCGAATTACTATGCAGATTAATTATACAACCTATTATCTGCTATTTATTATACTCCTTTTGGCCGTATTTTTCTTTTACTTCAGTTTTTATTTCGTATATTTCTGTGTCTGTTAAGGGGACTCCCCCTCCTGCTTTTTTAGCAAGAATGAATATCTTGGCAAAATCCTCCAGCATTTCAGACCTAAACATAGCTTCCTGCAATGTCTCGCCGACACAAACTGCTCCATGATTTGACATTAGAGCAGCTCCGCCGTCTCCAAGAGCTTCTAATACATTCTCTGCTAATTCCTTAGAGCCTATGGGAGCATAGTTTGCCGTTTTAATGCTTCCACCGAAAAGCACGACCTGATTATCTGTTAAAGGATACATATCTTTTCTTGTGGCAGCTACCGAGGTGGTATAGATTGGATGTGTATGCACTATTGCGTTTACGTCTTTACGAGCAGCAAAAATCATTCGATGTAGTTCTTTTTCAACAGACGGAACTCGTTCTCCCTTTACTACGTCTCCATCCATATTTAGTTCTACGATGTCACTAATTGAGAGCACTCCATAATCTATTCCGCTCGGCGTAATAAGGAAGCCCTCTTTTGTTCTGACACTGACATTGCCACCTGTTCCCTTGACAAGCCCCTTGTCTAACAACAAGAGGCAAGCCTTTATTATCTTTTCTCTTATATTAAAACCATCAATCAACGTAAGCACCTACCATTCTGCTCAATAAAGGTGTTACGAAAAGGTTCATTATTCCCAACACCAAGAAAATATTAATTATACTCATCTCCATAAAAAGTAATCCGGTCACAAAAAAAGCTGAAAGAACCATGGCAAATGAGTCTGTAATATTCAAAACAGCAACAGATCTTGCCCTATGTTCATCGGGGCATTTTGACTGCATTAATGCGTACATCGGCACGCTATATATACCACCGAAAGCGGCAAGTAAGAAGAGGCTCAGCACTATCCCCCACGACATATAATCTTGCAGAAAAACCAGTGCTCCGACAAGAGAGTCTCCCTTTTTAAAGAGAAGGGAAAAAGTATACAGCAATAAGGTAGATAAAGAAAGACCTACGCATGCGGGAGCAACAAGCTTCATGGAAATCCGCCCCTTTAATATCCTGTTGCAAATAGTAGAACCAAATCCGACTCCAACAGAAAAAACTATTAAAAACAGTGTCGAAACTTGTTCGTTTCCTCCTAGTACGTCTTTTGCAAATGTCGGAAATTGAGCCAGAAAAACCGCACCCAAAAACCAAAACCAACTTATACCGAGTATGGAGCGAAAAACGGGCTTAATGACTTTTACGTAGGAAATTATCTCCCATGTCGCTTTCGGAATATTCCAATCAATCTTAACTTCCGGATCAGGGGGTAAAGCTTTTGGAATGAAGAGGCTCGTTATAAAACCTAAAACCGCCACTGAAACGACTCCGGTAGAGATAATAACGCGACCGAAAGAATGCAATATTAGCAATCCACCAAAAAGAGTTCCAGTCAATATTGCAATATAAGTACCGGCACTGACCAGTCCGTTTCCCGCAACAAGTTCATCTTCTTCCAAATGTTGGGGAAGTATGCTGTATTTTAGAGGTCCAAAAAAAGCGGACTGAGCACCCATAAAGAAAAGCAAGATGACCAGCGCAAATAAATTTAGATATTGGAATGCCACTGCCGTCATACACATTAAAATAATTTCTACAAATTTAACTATTCTTATTAAGAATGATTTTTCGTATTTGTCAGCGAGCTGGCCAGCTGTCGCCGAAAACAGGAAAAAAGGCAAAATAAATAGACCTGCCACTACTGTTATAAGTATCTGCGCATTCATTCCATTTTGTTCCGCCAAGCGAAAAGTTATAAGAATAACGAGCGCGCTTTTAAAAAGGTTATCGTTGAAGGCGCCTAAAAATTGAGTCAAGAAAAGCGGCAGGAAACGTCTTTTGCTCAACAGGGAGAACTGTGTTTTTATTTTTGGCACCTCCATTCAAACGTCATGTTAATAATTGCTTACTTAGAAACTTCGCTCAAATGCATATTTCTTGTGTGCTCCGTTTTCACCCATGTATCCTGATTTTTTGCAAGAAACATCGCTTTAAACAGAATTGGAATCCAAGTGAGCCCAAACCACAAATATGAAAAAGTATCTTTCACGTAGCGGAAAGTAAGTTTTTTCTCATGCATTGACGGCCCAATAATGACACACAACAAGCAAAAAGCGGCAATTGAGAAGAGAGGAAATCCGAAAAACAGAATCCACCCCATCATTGTTTGAGGCGTTCCGCTTGATATGGTCGGAAATAAAATTACGTTATTTATAATAGTATAAGCCATACCGGCCAATAGAATTATTATGCCCAAACAAGATTTCGCCGGAGCAAGCAAGTAGAGAAACAAGTCAAGGTACTGCAACTTTCTTGTTACAAAAAAAGACTTTAAAGCACTCCACCCATACTTCCAAAACACCCAATAATGTCCCTGCATCCACCTTGTTCTCTGTTTTTTTGACACGGTTAAGTCCTGAGGCTTCTCGTCATAAATTATCGCGGCATCATTCCAATTGACCTTACTGCCGGAAAGAATTAAACGAGTAGACATCTCAAGGTCTTCTGTTAGACTTTCAAGATTCCAGCCTATTCTCTCAAGAGTGGCCGCTCTTATCACAAGCCCTGTCCCACCCAAGGTGCAGGAAAGCCCCCAAAGGCCTCTTGCCAGCTGCCAAAAGCGATTTGAAAACCAGTATGCGATGGCATAAGATCGTGTCAGCCAGTTGTCATCTGGGTTTTTTACATCTAAAACACCCTGTATTGCCTCAGCACCGGGATGCATTTCCATGTAGTTATTCATATTAAAGAGAAAGTTTTCGTCTACAACATTGTCTGCATCAAACATGGCAAGAGCATCAAACTTCTCCATAGGGAGCTGTGTCAACGCCCAACGGACGTTCCACGTCTTTCCGTTTTGAGTATCATCATATCGTTCCAGAGCCACGGCATTGTGAGAGCGAACTATATCTGCCGTATTGTCGCTACAATTGTCACAGGAGACATAAACCTCGTAGCAATTTTTTGGATAATTCTGCATTGCAAGGCTATCCAAGAGAGGCGCGATGACCTGAGCTTCATTATGTGCCGGAATTAAGGCAACAAATTTTCTGTATCTTTTTGCCGGTGGTAGCTGTTTCTGATTCCAGAAACCTCTTATGCTAACAATTATTTGATATATACCGTCACAGATAAGCAATGCAGTCAGAAGGTAGAGAGTAAACTGAACTATCCACCATCCCCACCAAATTGCCCAATAAACAAAGTTTGTAACAGTTAATTTATCCATATATTATTCCTCCCAAATAACATATACATCTCACAATCTCCTTTTGACAACAGTGACTTTACACAGAAGAAGATATCTTCAACTCTATTCTTCTTTTGTTCTTTCATATATCGAAGGAATCAAGTCGTGAGCCAATATTTTATCATTGTATGCAAGCTCTTTTGCTGCTTCTTTACTTATTTCCCGAAAACGCGAGTATTCTAATATTTGTCCATTTCTTAAATCAACGGCCTTTTTAAACGAAGGTTCTATATATGCAAAGTCATATATATATGAACCGTTACGAAAAACAACTGGCTCTTTATTGTCTTCAAAAATATTTTTCCCAAAACCGTAGTGATATTCTACTCCAAGAAGAAGAGCTACGCTTTTTGGCAAATCAATGAGACCGACAGCTCTCTCACTGTTCATAAATTTAACGGAATTCGGGTCCGGAGTTCTTATTATTAAAGGCACTTTTAGAAGGTCTCGCCAAGAGTGAGCACTTTTTAAGTCTTTTCCCAGAAGTTTTTCTAAGTTTGCTGCATCCCATTTTGGCACAGCAGTGTGATCTCCATATATAACAATCACGGAAGATTTCAGAAGCCCTTTTTTCTTAAGTTCATCCAAGAACATGCCGAACTGTTCATCTAAATAATTCATGCTTTTTAGATAATTCCCTACAAGTGTGTTGCCAAATTCGCCGACATCCAACTTCGATTGAGCAATGAGAGGAGGATAGTTAAAGGGGTAATGACTGCTGAGAGTTACTAAAAATGCATAGAATGGCTTGGGTGTATTTTCCAAAATTGAGGCAGTCTGTGCAAAGAAACTTCTGTCGCTTAATCCCATGCCTATAATCTCATCCAGATCGAAATCTCTTTTGCTTATGTATTTTCTAAAACCTATACTTGAATACATGCGTTCTCTGTTCCAGAAACTCGGTCTGTCTCCATGCAAGGCGATGGGGAAATAGCCGTTGTCTTCCAATACTTTTGGGAGAGCATTGTATCTGTTTGAAGCAAAACGAGTAAAAGCGACACCGGAGGATGACGGGTACAAACCGATATTGGATAAAAATTCTGCGTCAGAGCTGTTCCCCAATCCTGTTTGGTCGTATGTTCTTGAAAAATAAACAGATTCTTTTAGAAAATCATTCAGATTGGGCGTCACGGGAACTCCATTTACTTTTAGATTTATGACGAACTGCTGAAGAGATTCTGCTTGAATGATTATCAGGTTTTTATTCTTTGCAATCCCAAAGAGGGGGTGTTCCTTTATGTTTGAACTATTTTTGTTGCTCTCAAACCAGCTCACTATTTCTTCCCTTTCATGTTCAGATAATCTCTCTTTAAATAAATTTTCTCTCAACACGTTTAAAAGATCAGCGACATGATATGTCGGAGCTCCCACATTGCTACAAACCGCAACTCTATCCCACATGGAATTCAGAGCTCCCGGCACTTTTTTGTTGTATGTCCTTATATGCAACGAAACAAAGTAAAAGCTAAGAAATATAAGAAAAAGAGATGCTATTAAACGCTTGAGAGTAATGCTGTTGAGCTCAGTTTTTCTCTCTGACTTTTTATTTAAAAATATAAACAAAATAATCAAAGGAATATCTAAAAAATACAGCAAATCTGAGCAGCGAATAAGTGCAAAAACCGACTCGGAAATCTCGCCTATCTGGTTGATAAGCCCAATATTATTAAAAGTAAAAAGATCCGAATAGTACCGTAAATGTAGGATATCAGTCAATATAAGGATAGTTAGCAATACGTCTAAAATAATTGCTACATATAGCCTTGCCTTGCGATGACAAAGTGAAACAGTTACAAAAAATATGGTGATAATAGAAAAAGAGGATAGCAAAGCTAAGAGCTGTTTTGATATAAAAAAGCTTTTTGACATGCCGTATTGAAATGCTATAAATTTAATGAATAGTGAGGTTATAAAAAATGCTAACAGCAGCATTTCTTGGACAATATTTATATTGCTTCCACTCACTTGTGGTGTTTTAACTGCCTTCAACTATTTCACCCTGCTCGGTTAAATACATATTTAATAATACGGCTCTGTTCTTGTAACTTTAATATCGAATTTCTTTTTGAAAAAGATATATGAGAAAAAATTTTATTTCCAACACAAAAACGATTATAAAGTCTTTACCTAAAAAACGCTTTTTAGTCAGCCTTTTTACATTAGAGCTTCTCTTACAATATGCTATTATATCTGAATATTTGTATAATTATTTATGTTAAAATACTTATCTAGAAAAACTGAAATGAGGAATGTTTTATGGCTAATCTTTTTACATATGGCAGAGTTGATGAAACAGTAATAAACGAACTTGTTTCTGCTATATGCAGCAACAATGTTTCTACGGATAAAGATAAATGTGCAACATATTCTCGCGACGAAGTACCCAGCAATTTTTATGGCAGAGAGTACTCTGCCGAAGTTCTGGTCTTTCCGGAAACAACAGAGCATGTCTCTTCGATAATGAAAATAGCTTCGAAACACAAAGTTCCGGTTACTCCTCGCGGAGCAGGCACAGGTCTATCTGGCGGAGCTCTTCCTGTCCATGGCGGAATAGTGATGAGCTTCGAAAAAATGAATAAGATTCTTGAGCTTGACCATAAGAACTTGACTATAACGGTTGAACCTGGAGTCGTAACATCTGAAATTACAGCTATGGCGACAGAGAATAATCTCTTTTATGCCGGAGACCCTTGCAGCGGAGACTCATCCTATATTGGGGGCAACATCGCAGAAAATGCCGGGGGGAACAAAGTAATTAAATATGGAGCCACAGGAGCTCAAGTTCTTGCTTTGGAAGTTGTTCTGCCTGACGGTTCAATAACGTGGTTTGGCGGCAAAAGATTAAAGGACGCTACAGGCTTTAATTTTGTTCAACTCATGGTCGGTTCTGAGGGAGTTTTGGGAGTAATAACGAAAGCTGTGTTAAAACTTCTTCCACTTTCTCGCTACTCAGTCGACCTTCTTGCCGCATTCAAGGACACTGCGACTGCAATAGCTTTTGTGCCTCAGATTGTAAAAGAAGGAGGATTAATCCCTTCTTCAATCGAATTTATGGATAAAAAAGCGTTAAGTCTGGTTAAGAAATACCTTAACACTGAAGTTCCGGCAGGAGAAGCTGGTGCAGTTTTAATAATCGAGCTAGAAGACAACGATATGGAACAGCTTGAAAAAATATACGAAAAAATTGGCAAACTTTCTCAAAAACATGGTGCATATGAAGTCTATGTTGCGGACACTAGAAGCACGAAAGACAGAGTGTGGCAGGCGAGAAAGTCCATAGCGGAAGCGGTTTCCACTTCCTACACAAAGTACACAAAGGAAGACCTCGTCGTCCCAACAGACAAAGTGCCTGCTTTGTTGGAGGCAATAGAAGAGATTTGCACTTCTCATAAGCTGGAATGGAGTGCTTACGGCCACGCAGGAGACGGAAACATGCACTGCTCGATTATCGCTCCGGAGACGACAGATTGGCATGATGTGCTAACCACAGTGCAGTGTGAATTGTATCCTAAGGTTCTTGACATGGGCGGAACTCTATCCGGCGAACATGGCATTGGATTTAAGCGTAAAGGCTACATGAAATATTTTATGGATGAAAGCCAGATTGAGTTAATCAAAAGAGTCAAACTTGCTTTTGACCCTCAAAATATTCTCAACCCAGGTAAAATGGTTGATTGGAACTAAGTTTAAATAGAATGACAAAAAATAAAAGGGAGATAAAAATATTTTCATCTCCCTTTTTGTATGTTTAGGCTGTATTTTAGATTTTTACTTTGCGAAGTTCGCGGCGTAATATTTTGCCGGCCGGCGAGAGAGGATATTCTTCCACGAACCCAATCTTGCGCGGCACCTTGTAGTGAGCCAAACGCTCCTTGCAGAAGCTCTTTAATTCTTTGGCATCTACCTCAGAATTTTCTTTTAATATGACAAAAGCTTTAACCTGTTCCCCTGAGATTCTGCTCTTCTCTCCAACGGCAACAGCTGAATGTACCGCAGGATGTCCACACAACACTTCTTCTACTTCTTGAGGATAGACGTTGAATCCGCCAACTATAATAATGTCTGTCGCTCGGTCTACTATTTTGATATAACCTTCTTCATCTATCTGCACAACGTCTCCCGTATTGAACCACTCTCCGTCATAACGAGCTTTGGTGTTTTCGGGATCTCTGAAATAGCCAGGAGCGACTGAGGGGCCTTTTACCCAAAGAACACCTTCTTCATGCAGTCCGAGTGGTTTCCCCTCTCTGTCCGTTATGCGCAGTTCATAGCTTTTTAAACAGGGACCGACCGTGCCAAGTTTTTTCGTTTCTTGGCTGTGTGAACATGCCACGACAGGAGAGCATTCCGTAAGTCCGTACCCCTCTATGATCCCCACACCCAAAACTTTTTTGCTTCGTTCGTCCATCTGTACGTTGAGCCTATCTCCTCCGGACATCACAAAGTGCATGTTCTCCAACCGTTCTTCTTTTTTCGCAAGAGTGCCAATCAAAAATGACATAACGGTGGGAACGCCTATTATGACGTTGCAGCCAGACTGTCTCATCGCATCGATTGTAGTGTCGACTGGCAAAAAGCTTGGCACTACAACTTGACGCACACCGGTTAGCAAGGGCAACAAACCGGCTACGTTGTTGCCGAAAGTATGGAAATTTGGCAGTACGTTTAGGAAAATTGAAGAGGAATCAAGCAACCCCGGAACCTGTATGGGAATCATTTTTATGTTGTCAATTATGTTTGAGTGAAGACAGCCCACCGCCTTAGGGTTGCCGGTCGTTCCTGATGTAGCAAATTCTACGGCGTAATCTTCGGAAATTTCAAGGCCCATTCTCCCCTTCCACTCATTGAGAGGGGCATCCGGCTTTATGGGGACAATAGGCACTCCAATTGCATCAAACGTATCCTTTGCACTATTGGAGAATTCTTCGGTGGTTAACATTGAATGGGGATCCAACAGCTTTACCGTATCGACAATGTTCGTCATTCCCACTCTACCATTTAAAGGAGCTATAGAACCTTTTAATCTCCATGCCGCAACTGAAAGAGCAAAAATCATCGGGGAATTTGGGAGTATAACAACTATCCTCTGTCCCTTTTGAAAGCCTGAATTCTTCAGCTTGTTTTCACAGTCAATGGCAAGGTCGTTTAATCTATTCCACGACCACCATTCTCCCTGCCACCAGAGGCAATTTTCATTTTCTCTGCCTCTCCAAGCCTCCGTAAATCTTTCTTCTAGCCTCGTTAATTCATCAAGTTTTGGCATATCAACATCTCCGTAAGTTTTTGTCATTTTTGTATATTATCAGATCTTTATATTTACATCATAACTCTACACAAATTCTCTCTGTTTTTTAATGCATAATAACATTATCCCCAAAATAGTCACTATCTGGCAATATTTATTTTTCTAAGTTCTCTTCTCAGCACTTTCCCCGCCGGTGAAACCGGGTATTCTGTGACTATTGCTATTTTGCGTGGAACTTTGTAATGTGCCATACGCTCTTTGCAGTAAAGCATGAGCTCTTTCGGCGTTGCTGCCATTCCTTCATTTAATATTATGAAAGCTTTGGCTATTTCGCCCGCGACTTTATTTTTCTCTCCAACCACAACCGCATCTTTTACAGCTGGATGACTACAAAGTATCGCCTCAACTTCTTGAGGGTAAACGTTAAAACCTGTCACTATTATAATATCTGTTGCTCTGTCAACGATATTAATGAAACCATCTTCATCTATTCTCACGACATCGCCGCTATTGAACCAGCCATCATCGTCAAAGCGCTCTTTCGTGCTCTTTTCATCCCTATAGTACTCGCTAACAACGGAGGGACCCCTTAACCATAAAACTCCCTCTTCATGCAAATCAATAACTTTTCCATCTCTATCTCTGATTTGTATTTCAAAAGACTTAAACTTGCGTCCGACCGTTCCCAATTTTCTACTCTCATAAGACGAGTTAAAAGAAACTATAGGAGAACATTCTGTAAGGCCGTATCCTTCCAAAATCCCTACCCCCATGTACTCTTGAGCTCTTCTATCCAAATCTAAGTTAAGCTTGTCTCCACCGGAGATAATAGTCCTAACTCCCGTTAGTTTTTCATTTTTGGCTGCAAGGTAACCCAGCAGAAAGCCCATAAGGGTAGGCACTGCTATAATTGTGTTTACTCCACCAGCTTCTATGGCTTTTATTGTATTTTCCACAGGAACAAAACTTGGCAATACAACTTGTTTCACTCCATTCAACACTGCCATAAGCCCCGTCGTGTTAAAACCAAGTGTGTGAAAATTCGGCAGAACATTAAGGAATACTGTATCCTTCGTTATTAAGCTGGGAGCGGCCTCCACTGCGTCATCGATATTAGACATAATGTTTGTATGTGTACAGGAAACTGCTTTAGGATTTCCAGACGTTCCAGACGTTGAAAAGATAACAGCCAAATCCTCTGTTTCAATGGCTCCCTGTCTCATGACTACTTCTTGCAGAGGTTTGTCAGTGCTTGCAGGGAGCACCGGTGTTGTCAGAAGTTTTTTAAAATCTATTGCGTGTTCCAATTTATCTTCATATATAAATACGGCGTTGACGTCTAATATCCTCACCGTGTCGACAAGATTGGGAATCCCTGTTCTCACATTCAGTGGAGCGACAGCTCCACCCAGGCGCCAAACAGCAATGGAAATAGCAAAGACCATTGGCGAGTTTGGCATAATCATGGCGATTCTCTGCCCTTTTTTAAATCCGGCAGCTCTTAATTTGCCCTCGCAATCTAAAGCGAGATTGTTGAGTCGATCCCACGACCACCACTCGCCCAACCACCAAATGCAATCCTTATCCTTTGATTCCGACCAATAGTCGACGAACCGTTCTTCCAGTCTGTTGGTAATTTTTTTTATGGACATACGAACAACTCCATTCACAAAAAAATTGACTTGATATTTACTGGTCTGATTGCTCCAGTCTAATCCTCTTTTGGAATACACCTTTGCCTTTATCGCAGTTAATCAAAGACATTGCTTTGTTTAACGGGCCATGTGTCCTTGGGTCCATTGTAAGCGTTGCATGAGAAAGAGGAAAATTCCTAGTTGAGAGCATTGCGTGCCTTACAGCCTCTCCTCTGTAGCCCGAAGCTTGATATAAAGAAGCCGCAATCCACATTACCGCATCATATGCAAGTATCGCTCTTTTAATGTCTGGATCCGGACAGTTTTCGTTATAAAGACTTCTGAAATCATTTAACACGGAGCGTATCTTGGGGTCTAGCGATGTCACTTCATTTATCCACCAGCTATTATAGAATACGCTTTCATTATTTTTAAGATATATGTCAAGGTAGTCTTCTCCCAATATTTCTCCCTTAAATCCTGCTTCTCTTGATTTCGTTACAATTTTCACTGTGTTTTTTGCAGAACTGGGCAGAATAAGAATATCCGCCTCGCTATCTGCTATAGCCTTCAAAGCAGAGTCCGAATCTTCAACGCTTTTATTTGTATACGCTATATCTGCTTTTATTTCGCCTTTGTACTCTTTTATCCAATACTGTAGATATTCATGCTGTACAACATTAAAATTCCTATCCGAATTATAAAATATTGCCAGATTCTTTTTGTCCAGCTGCTTAATTGCAAAGTGGGCTAGCATTCTGGATCTGTTATTAGAGTCATTCACTACTCTGAACGCATACAGGTAAGGTTTCTCGTTAAACTCTAAGGAAGATGCATCAGTCTCTGGAGTCGTGACTACCAGAGGAACTTGCATTTCGTCTGCAATCGGTGAAATAGCTTCTAAAATTGGATTCCTCATTCCGGTCATCATTGCCAATATACTTTTGTCCTTCATTACAGTGCGTACATACTTGGCAGCAGCCTCGGGATTGCGCGGCGTATCAAAACCGATAATTCTCAGTTTATAAAATCTATTTCTGTCGCTTCTGTTTACCTTTTCTACAGCAAGCTGAGCTGCTCTAAGCTCATTCTGCCCAGCCGCCGCATTATGTCCGCTAAGCCCAGTGAAAAAAGCTATCCTAAACTCATCTCCCTCAGGGAAACGCTGGCTGCCAATCTGATAGAAAAGAATCACCATGGCCAAAAGTGCCACTACTAATATCAATCCGTTGTATAAAGATTTTTTTCTAAGCCACATAGTTCTCGGCTTGTTAGCTATCCCTCCGGTTATTTTCCTGAGGTTGCCCGGTGCTGCGAAGAAAGTCTCTTCTTCATCCTCTTCTGTTGCACTGTTTCCCAAAAGTGATTCATTAATAATTTCCATAACCGTCTTAGCTTCTTCATGTGTGAAAGCTAAATTTTTACAAAGTTTATCTATATATTCGAAATCAGTTTGGGCAGACGGTTTATGAGAGGGGTTCCATCCGGATTTTATCAAGTGGCTTAAAGCGTATGTGAGTTTAAAATTATCTTTTTTATTTTCAGGAAAACGTGCTTCTAAAAATTGCGAAAGACGGTCTGGGTCTTCAAGTATGCTGAGACCGTAATCATCTATTATGCTTTGAAGGATTTTTATTATTTTTTCTTTCATTAACAACTCTCCTTTTATTGGTTGTTAGTATAACTTCACGTTTCAATCAGAGCAATAGCATTAAACTTATAATTATAAAAAAACAAAACCTTCGCAAAGCAGATCGTCTAATTATCTTATTTCTTTATAACACGTTATAATACGGCTATATTTTGTGTTTAAAACTAAAATGAATTGGGGGAGCGATAATGAATTTTACAAAAAATACGCTGCTTATACTCACACTGCTTCCCATTCTGTTTTTTATCTCTCTTTTAGGCTGGAGAGTAGACTTTTTCCGCATGTCCGACAATCGCGGCAATATTATCTTCTCTTCCCCAGCTGCTTTGGGACATAAATTTATTACAAGATACATACAGTCAGTTGAGTTGACTCCGGTCGAAGATGAATACTATATCGTGGGCGGCAGACTATGGTCTTGGGAGGAACGAGTAAGATCTTCAAAAGCCGGATTGCCCTTCCAGGGAGCAAAAAATGGCCGCTTTATAATGACTAAAGATTGGCTCATCTATCAGGGAGGCAGACTTTCCTGGCAAACTTATTACTATAGAATAGGCAATGAATATCTTGGTCTTAATCAAACGATGTTTGAACCTTACGAAATATATGACGCTTACAAAGTGCTTCCCGACAGAAAATTGCTCGTAGAAGTTTATAGAAAACCATACATGTATGAATCAATGCAATCGTTGGAAAATACGGTAGACACTCCTTAAGTCGCTTGTCAATAAATTAAAAATATAAATCTATCAACATCAATATCACGCCTAAGGCACATGCCAAAATTCCTGGTAAATATCGAAATTTAACGTGTTTGCTTTTCATAAAATTAAAATAAAGCCGTTTTATAAACGGCAAAATCATTGTTTGGAGGGCAAAAACTTCTGCCCAGAAAAACAAGAAATCTACAGAGAACATTGCTGTTCCAGTTATTCCAAATCCCAACGCGTATTTATGGGGCAAAAAAATAGCTGCAATTATAGCTGCTCCAACAGTGGAAAAAACAGCTTCAAACAAATCTGACAGGGTAATTTCTCTGCTTTCGCAAAAATTACACCTCTCTCTACTTGGCGATTCTACCGCTAACAGAAAGAAGAACAGAGCCAAAGAAACTTTGCCATAGTAACCCGTATGCAGCCACAAAAACATTGCAGAATAGGCATCAATACTAAATATATTGCCCGGCATCCCCCTGTTTAATACATACCAGGAAAGTGTGCCGCCAATAATGAGCAAGACAGCAACGAAATAAAAGAAACTGTTTATCTCTTTTATTTCCATTAACTGATAGCGATCTTTGGAAAAAATCTTTATCCCCTTCATATATAATGCATGAGCGGATAACAGGAGAAAAGCAACTATAAATAGGTCTGCCGGCGTGGATATAAACTGCGGCAGAGAACCCATAGGAATAAAAAGAAAAACGGAGAGAAGTGTTAGACACGCTGCAAAAAGTGGTTTCGGAAGATGTCCATCACTGCCTAACTTATAGGAAATTCGGCAGTTTTTTTCTTTAACTCCTTCTCTGTCGGAGCTTCTTTTGTAAAGCAGACACTCTTCTGCCAACATGAAAAGCAGCGAAATCAACAGGACGAATAAAATTAGGGCAACCGCAGAAAAAACAGAAACGAAACTGTACATTGGCCAATCTCCTCATTTTGAGATATGGTGCAGCTATATTATATAGCATAAAAGCTCGCTCGCTCACTTAAGGAATCTATGAAATTCGCGTAATAGAACCAATAAAAAAATGGCCCCTATAAGGGGCCATTCTCGTTATTTTGTTTCAGTAAGGTTTATTACATCAAACCTTTTTCTGTGAAGAACTTGACTGCGCCGGGATGCAAGGGTGCTGTGAGCCCGTCGAGTGCTTTGTCAAGAGTGATCTCTTTGCCTTTAGCGTGTGCTGCACCGATATCGTCGATATTCTTGTACATTGCTGTCAAGAAGTTATAGATATCTTCTTCAGGCACGTCGGCATGTGTAATCAAAATGGCCATAACTGCAGGAGTTTTGACTTCTTCTGTAACGCCTGTGTATGTATTGGCCGGAATTGAGCTTGCCACAAAGAAGGGATACTTTGCATTGAGCTCTTTTAAGAATTCATCATCGAAGCTCATAAGTGTAACGTTGTTCTTTGTTGTTGTGAGATCCATGATTGCTGTTGTAGGATAGCCAGCTACGACAAATCCTGCGTCAATCTGTTCGTCTTTGAAGCGGTCTGCTATTCCTGCGAAATCAAGGAAGTCTGCTTTTTTAAGGTCTTTGTAGCTCTTGTCAAGATTTGCTACGTCAAAGAGAGCCTGAACGTCGCCTTCGGTTCCTGATCCGGGTGCGCCAACTCCAACTCTTTTGCCTTTAAGGTCTGTGAACTTCTGAATGCCTGAATCTTTTGTAATGACCATCTGCAAGTGTTCCGGATAGAGAGATGCTACTGCGCGGATA
>Ga0255345_1003635_pt1 | contig 17777 bp, 16 predicted proteins | sample wastewater_treat_6_FD_192415 | JGI IMG/M metagenome (GOLD analysis project Ga0255345, IMG submission 192415) | Wastewater microbial communities from Lulu Island WWTP, Vancouver, Canada - plant20 | ecosystem: Engineered > WWTP > Wastewater > Unclassified | place: Canada: Vancouver, British... | reverse complement strand
GTGAATCTTTAGTCGGGCTACGCCCTCCTTTCGATTCACATGGTGGATTGGTGGATATTCAAATGTAGGTGTATTTACACTATAAAGCTATATTAAAAAAGCGGACATTTAATATTGCAATTTATAACAAAGAAAAACAAATCAAAAAAATATTGACAAAAAATTTAACCGGTAATATAATGGTCAAAATGAACTGTGATGGATCGAGTAAAACAGACACAGCTTTACAGAGAGGGACGATGGTGGAAACTCCCATGCATGACTGTTTGAAAACCAATCCGGAGTTAAGACAGAAAGCTTAAATAGCGTAATGTCTTGGTATGGATGCCTTAAATCCTTTGAGAAGCAATTAAGGTGGAACCACGATAATCTCGTCCTTAAACATATGTTTAAGAACGAGATTTTTTAATATGAGGATAGCCTTAAGATATTCCTCAAGAAATGAAATTATTATATATGGAGGTTGTTTATTATGATTAAGATCACATTTCCTGATAAAAGCGTCAGAGAATATGAAAAAGGTATTAAAGCTTCAGAAGTAGCCAGGAGCATAAGCGAAGGCCTTGCACGAAACGTTGTGGGAGCCGTTTACAATGGTAAAACCATAGGTCTTCAAAATACTTTGAATGAGGATGGGACCATTAAATTTCTTAAATTCGAGGACAAGGAAGGTAAGGCGATTTTTTGGCATACATCTTCCCACATTATGGCTAATGCCATTAAGAGGTTGTGGCCGGATGCAAAACTTGCCATAGGACCTGCGATCGAAAACGGATTTTACTATGATATAGATTTAGAGCACAGGTTAACCCAGGAAGACCTGGAAAAAATCGAAGAAGAAATGAAGAAAATCGTCAAAGAAGGATATGAACTGGAACGCTTTGAACTGCCGAGGGAAGAAGCCATCAGATTTATGGAGGAAGCAAAAGAAGACTACAAGGTTGAGTTAATTAACGACCTGCCTGAAGACGCTGTTATATCATTTTACAGGCATGGAGATTTTGTTGACCTTTGTGCCGGCCCACATCTTGAAAGCACCAAGAAACCAAAAGCTTTTAAATTATTGAGTGTTGCGGGAGCTTACTGGAGGGGCAATGAAAACAATAAAATGCTTCAACGTATTTACGGCATTTCCTTCGAAAAGGCAAAGGACCTGGAAGATTACCTGAAGATGCTTGAAGAAGCGAAAAAACGAGACCACAGAAAACTTGGAAGAGAATTGGAACTCTTTATGATGTCTGATGAAGGGCCGGGATTTCCTTTCTTCCTGCCAAAAGGCGTGATAGTTAAAAATGAACTCATGAAATACTGGAGAGAAGTTCATAAGAAGGCAGGATATGTGGAAATTGAAACTCCTTTGATTTTAAACCAGCATTTGTGGGAAGTATCGGGACATTGGTACAATTACAGGGAAAATATGTACCTGACCACAATTGATGACCAGGACTATGCGATTAAGCCCATGAACTGTCCGGGAGGAATTTTGGTATATAAAAATACCTTGCATTCATACAAGGATTTCCCCATGAGGGTAGCCGAAACTGGAAGGGTTCACAGGCATGAACTATCCGGCGCCTTGCACGGCTTAATGAGGGTAAGGGCTTTCACCCAGGACGATGCTCATTTATATATTTTGCCTGACCAAATCAAGGATGAAATAAAGGGTGTTATAAGGCTGATAGATGAAATATACAAAAAATTCGGTTTCACATATAAATTGGAACTTTCAACGAGACCGGAAAAGTTTTTGGGAGAAATCAAGGACTGGGATTTGGCGGAAGCATCCTTGAAGGCAGCCTTGGAAGAGTTGAATCTGAACTATGTAATCAATGAAGGAGACGGAGCCTTCTACGGTCCCAAAATAGACTTCCACCTGACTGACTGCATAGGAAGAACCTGGCAGTGCGGGACCATCCAGCTTGACTATCAGCTGCCCCAGCGTTTTGAGATGGAATATGTGGGGGCAGACGGGCAAAAGCACAGGCCTATCATGATTCACAGGACTGCGTTTGGAAGCATTGAAAGATTCTTCGGAATTCTTATCGAGCAGTATGCTGGAGCCTTCCCGACATGGCTTGCGCCGGTACAGGTAAAAATATTGCCTATATCCGATAAGTTTATGGATTACGCGAGAAAGGTAGAAAAGGAACTGGATGTTCTCAACATTAGGGTCGAAGTAGATTCAAGAGCCGAGAAAATAGGGTATAAAATAAGAGGAGCACAATTGGAAAAAGTACCCTACATGTTTATTGTAGGTGAAAAGGAAGCAGAAACCAATACAGTCTCTGTAAGAGAAAGACAAAAAGGCGACATAGGGGCCATGACCCTTGATGAAATAAGCGGGATTATTCTTGATAAGATCAATAATAGGGAAAATGACTCGCCCCAGCTTGTGTAATTGTGAAAACCGAAAACAAAGCATGTATACATTGTCATTCTGAGGGCTTTAGCCCGTAGAATCTCATGAGATCCTTCGCTTACGCTCAGGATGACACTAAGATCTTCGCTTACGCATAGAATGAAATAATAAGGGTTCGTCATTAACATGAAAGAGGCTTTAACAGCCTCTTTTTGATTGCAAGTAAACCTCAAGGGATAAATAGCTATTGAATTTTACCGGGTCTTTATATATTATATATCTATAATAAATATGGAGGTAAATGCGGCGATGGGAACTGTATATTCAGATGCTCAATATCATATAAACATGAAAGAAGGGGATGTGGGCAGGTATGTTATTTTGCCGGGTGATCCCAAAAGATGCGTTAAAATTGCCAATCATTTTGACAATCCCGTTTTAGTGGCAGACAGCAGGGAATATGTCACATATACAGGTTACTTGGATGGGGTTAAGGTGAGCGTAACTTCAACGGGAATAGGAGGTCCTTCTGCTGCAATAGCCATGGAAGAACTAGCAAACATCGGAGCAGATACCTTCATAAGAGTGGGCACCTGCGGGGGAATGAAGGTTGATGTCATGGGAGGTGACCTGGTAATCGCAACAGGGGCAATCCGCATGGAGGGAACAAGCAGGGAATATGCGCCCATAGAGTTTCCCGCAGTTGCAGATTTTGGAATTACTCAGGCTCTGGTTAAAGCAGCCGAGAATTTGAATAAAAAGTATCACCTTGGAGTTGTTCAATGCAAGGACTCTTTTTACGGCCAGCACGCACCTGAAACTAAGCCCGTCAGCTACCAACTGACCAACAAGTGGAATGCCTGGATGAGGTTGGGCACCCTGGCATCGGAAATGGAATCGGCTGCCTTGTTTACTGTTGCAGCCTACAGAAATGTAAGGGCAGGTACAGTTTTACTTGTTGTTGCCAACCAGGAGCGAAGGAGACTGGGCCTTGATGACCCCCAGGAACATGATACTGAAGCAGCTATCGCTACGGCAATTGAAGCCCTGCGAATCTTAATAAAAAACGAAAAATAAGGGGTGTTTTCACACCTCTTATTTTATCCTCTATACTTTTATTTTTTTCCACTTTCCCGAATTATACCTTATTAAAACAAGGGCAGACCGGATTATTTGGTCGACTATGAAAGCAAACCAGGCTCCTTCAAGCCCCATGTGCCACACATTTATCAGGTAGACAGCCAATAAGGGCCTTATTAGGAGTACTGTTATGAAAGTAATGATGGCTATAGCCCTTGTATCACCGGCCCCCCTTAAGGAACCTGACAGGATGAACTGAGAAGACTGGAGGGGTTGGGTAAAGCCTACAAACATCATTATCCTTGCCCCCTGTGACACAATATCCGGAGAATCATTGTAGAGGGAGACGATATTTCCTCCCCAAAATACAAATATTGTTCCCAACATGAAAGAAACAAGCATCCCCAGCCTCCTGGTCCTATGTACATAGGCATGGGCCATGTCAGGCCGGTTTTTGCCCAGGCTTTGCCCCGTCAGGGAGGTGGCTGATACGGCAAATCCCTGGCCGTTCATAAAGGACATTGCCTGGATGTTCATGCATATTTGATGAACCGCATAGGCAACAGTACCTAAACCTGCAATGGTTCTTACATATATTATTACACCTGCCCGCATCAAAAGTTGTTCCAGCATGGCAGGGGCACCTATGGTTATTATTTGTTTGAGGGAACGGGGTTCGGGTCTAAAGCTATCTTTAAAACGAAGATGGAGATATTGGTCTCCCTTCATTACATATAAAAGGGCAATAACAAAGGCAACAAATTGCCCGATTATGGTTGCCAGGGAAGCCCCTGCCACTTCCCATCGGGGGAATCCAAAATGGCCTTCGATTAAAAGATAATTTAAAAAGACATTAACAATATTGGATGTCATGTTATATATCAGGGCTGTTCTCGAATTGCCAACGCCTCTTAAGGATGCCGTGATGGTAGAGGTAAGGGCCATGAAGGTAAAGCCGACCATTTGAATCTTTAAATATATGGTACCGCCTTGCAAGGTTTTTTCTTCGGAAGCACCCATGAAAAGAATGAGTTTTTCTGCATAAATGTAACCGAGTATCGATGTGATCACTGAAAAAATCAAGGAGAGCATCAAGGCTTGTCTAAGAATTAAATTTGCTTTTTCGGGCTCTCCGGCTCCTCTGTACCTGGCTACCATGGCTGTGGCACCTACGTTCAAGGCCATAAAAATAATCATGAGCAGAAACTTAGGCTGGACTGTAAGACCGACGGAAGTCAATGCCCAGGCTCCCAAACCGCCTACCATCATCAGGTCAACCATTGAGGCAAGCTGGGTCAGTGTAAGCTCAACCACGGATGGCCATGCGATTTTTACAATGTCTGAATAAAGCATTTTTGAAGTTATGTTAGGCGGTAATTCCTGTTTTTTTATGTCTTTGATTTCTATATTGCTGCCATCTTCAACCAGGTCTAAGGCTAAAACATATTTTTTATACTTTACCGACGTTTCCATGATTGCTCCTATAGTCATATAAATAAGGCCGCTCCTGCGACCTTTGCGGGATTTTTACCGGTGACTATAATTAATGATAGCACTAATAAAAACCTGTGTCAACCCGGCAGGAACCCGATAAAATTATATTGCTTCATAGCAATTAAGAGTTTACTCACAGAATCTTTTATGTTAATATATATATAAATTTTTTGACTGTCATAAGAAACTGACCAGAATTTATCGCCATTATAAAATTGATTTTGCAGTAAATTACCGGAGGTTGTTTTATGAGCATCATACTAGCGATTTTTTTGATTGGATTTTTAGGTTACATGATAGGCGGCATCAAAGTTTGGTCTATTGAACTGGGAACGGCAGGTGTGCTTTTGGTAGCCCTGATTTTCGGCCACTATGGCATAGTTGTTCCCGATATTGTCCGAGAAATGGGCCTGGTGTTTTTTGTGACTTCAGTCGGGTTTGTGGCAGGCCCCAATTTCTTTCGGAACTTTAAACAAAATGCCGCATCTTACGTTCTAATAGGAATCCTGATGATTATTTCAAGTGCTGCAAGTTGTGCATTAATTATTAAACTAAGCGGTATTAGCCCGGCCCTTGCCGGAGGATTATTAACAGGCGCCTTGACCAGTACCCCGGGTTTGGCAGCAGCAGTTGAAGCTGCAGGTGAAAACGGTTACTTGGCCTCAATAGGTTATGGTATTGCCTATCCCTTTGGAGTTGTCAGCGTGGTACTTTTTGTTCAGTTGATCCCGAAAATTTTAAAAGCCGATATGGATAAAGAACGTGAAGCTTTAGTAATGGCTGCCAATAATAAGACCAAGTTAACTTTGGACAACTTGTATTCATTTGACAGTGCAGGATTATTTGCCATATGCTTAGCTGCCGTATTGGGCTTTTTACTTGGCAAAATTACTGTTCCCCTGCCCGGTGGTTCTAAATTCTCCTTGGGCAATTCGGGAGGCCCACTCATTATAGGTTTGATTTTCGGACATTTCGGCCACATAGGTAAGATAAACATTTCCGTTAAAAAACCTGTTTTGGAAACCTTGAGGGAGCTTGGACTCATGCTCTTCCTGATTGGTGCTGGAACCAAAGCCGGACAAGGTTTTGTTGAAGTGCTTATGCAATACGGCTTGATGCTATTCGTTTATGGGGCCATAATGGCAATAGTCCCAATGATAGTAGGATACTATTTAGCTGAAAAGATGCTAAAACTAAGCCTTTTAAACAATTTAGGAGCAATAACGGGAGGAATGACCAGCACTCCGGCCTTAGGAGCCCTTATTGAGGCGGCAAAAACCGATGATGTCGCTTCATCTTATGCAGCAACCTATCCTGTTGCCTTGGTTTCTGTGGTATTATCCTCCCAATTTTTAATCATATTATTCGGATAGTGAGAGTTTACGGATTTTTTCTTAAATATTTTTTTCATATTTTAATCAATTTTTAATTTATCCCTAAAATACAATTAATCCGCCGGTGGTATCTTATTGTATAATTAAAAAATAAAAAATTATATATAGGAGGAACCATGAAGGTTACATTAGAACAAATAGATGAGCTCAGGAAAAGGGTCAATGTAAGCTACGAAGAAGCAAAAAAAACCTTGGAAAAAAACGACGGGGATTTGATTAAATCCATCATTGAGCTGGAAAAGAAGAAAGGAAGCAAGGATCAAAAAAAGGGCGGTTTCACAAATGCTGCTAACAAGCTCCTGGCTCTTAAATTATCTATAAAGAACAGGGATGGAGATACAATCCTAAATGTTCCGGTAGTCATTGTGTTACTCACCTTCCTGATGTCATTCTGGACCGTTATAATCCTGTTGGCACTGGCTCTGGTGACATCATGCCAGATTAATGTTTACAGGGATAAAGGGATAAATGTGAACAACATAAAGAAAAATGTCAAGGAAACGGTTGACAGGATAAAGGATAAGTCGGAAGAAATCTTTAAAGATGACGAAGAAGAGGCTTCTGACACAAGCGACGAAACAGAAAATGAAATAATCATTGAATAACAGAATACTGTGCCAGGCACCAACAAATATGGTGCCTGGCACCATTCTAATTATTGATAAATATAGAAAATAATAGTACAATAAAGCAAAAAGGGGTCATCATGGACAAGAAAAAGATTTTAATTGTTGAGGATGAACAAAAGATAGCGCGCTTTTTGGAGCTTGAATTAAAATATGAAGGTTATGATGTAGAAATAGCAATGGACGGGCGCGAAGGGTTTGAAAAGGGAAAGGACCCTGACATAGATTTAATCATACTGGATTTGATGCTGCCCGGCTTAAGCGGCATTGAGGTTTGCAGGCGGCTGAGGCAGACATCCGACGTCCCCATAATCATGCTGACAGCAAAGGATGATATATCGGATAAGGTAATGGGTCTGGACATTGGTGCCGATGATTACATGACCAAGCCCTTTGCCGTGGAAGAATTGTTGGCCCGCATAAGGGTTCTGTTGAAAAGAAAGTATAACAGAGGCAATGACAAGGATATTTTGGAAATTGGCAAGCTTAAACTATGCAAAGACAATTTCAGGGTAGAATATGACGGCGAAAGTATTGAATTGACTAAGAAAGAATTTGAACTGCTGGAATACCTGATGCGGAACAAGAACATTGTATTGTCAAGGGAAAAGATTTTGGATAATGTATGGGGCTATGATTATTATGGAGATACCAATATAATAGATGTTTATATCAGGTATTTAAGGAGCAAGATAGACCAGAAATACAATGTAAACCTTATTGAAACGGTCAGGGGGGTAGGGTATATCATAAGGGATTGAAGGAAGACAAATGATAAAGACAATTATAGGAAAACTATTGAGCTTGATTCTCTATCCGTTCAGATTGATTGTAAACCTCTTGCTGGGTCTTTTAAAAAGGCTTAAATTTTCTATTGCATTTAAAATATCCACAACATACTTAATTCTTTACGTCATCATCATCATGACGGTTGCCCTGACAACATCGGTAGGTTACTTATTCTTCGAACTACAAAAATTCGAAGAAACCATTGCTGCCCGGGATTCGGAAAATATTATTAACTCCTTCCCAGACTTCAACAAGATAAATATTGAGGAAGAAAGGTATTCTTCCTTTGAAATATTTGATAAAAATTTAAATACCTATTATTCAAGCGAAAGACCGGGAAGATATGCGGACAGCATAATAGTTGTTATTGAAAAAATAATTCTTTACAATGATTATGTTCATTCGGAAAGTTTTTATAAAAATGGCTCCACCTACTATTTGAACATATCATATCCCATGGAAGATATGCTTAAGGATGTATGGAGAATAAGTCTTATGGTTCTTATATCAGGTGCCATAGGCCTTATGTTTTTTGCCCCCATAGTATCAAGCACCAGCTACAGGCTCATCCGCCCCATTAAAAATATGACCGAGATAACAAGGACCATAACCGTCAACAACATTAATACCAGGCTGGATGTAAAGGGGACGGAGGATGAGCTGAAGGAATTGTCCGAAACATTCAATGCAATGCTGGACAGGATTGAAGGGGGATACAAGATGCAGCAGCAGTTTGTATCAGACGCTTCCCATGAGTTAAGGACTCCCATAGCCGTAATAAAGGGATACGTGGATATGCTGGACAGGTGGGGGAAAAATGATAAGGCAGTATTGGAAGAATCCATAGCAGCCATAAAGAATGAAACCGATAATATGCAGGATTTGATTGAAAAATTGCTGTTTATTGCAAGAAGCGACAGAAATACATTGAATTTTACAAAGGAAGATTTCAGGATTTCCACCGTTTTAAAAGAAATAGAAAAAGAAACCAGGATGATAGATTCTGTCCATAAGTTATACTTTAAATTTTACGATGATGCGACGATTTACGGGGATAAGGCACGAATTAAACAAGCTGTCAGGATCTTACTGGATAACGCCATGAAATATACACCCCCGGGAGGCTACATCATGGTTTCAGGTTACATTCAGGATGAATATTACGTGATAAAGGTGGAAGATACAGGAATAGGAATTCAAAAGGATGATTTGGAGAAGATTTTTGACAGGCTTTACAGGGCGGAAGAATCAAGAAGCAAGAAAATAAGCGGTCATGGCCTGGGACTTTCAATTGCTAAAATAATTGTCCTGGGTCACAAGGGTAAAATAAAAGTCAAAAGCACTCCAAAAAAAGGTTCGGAATTTTCATTGATGTTTCCATATCTTGACTCATAATTCAAAATTATTGATTTATCGACAAAATACTTCAATATTAGTCAGGGAAATCTCCTTTCTATTCTAGTATAATAGCTTGTACAATATGCAGAAAGGATGATTTTGTGAATATTAATTTTGTAGAAACAGGGCAAGTGCTTACAATCAAGCTCAAGGGGGAGTTAGATCACCACAGCGCCGAGGCGGCAAGGGTTTTGGTTGATGAAAAAATTAAAAATGAAAAATACAGTAAATTGGTTATAGATTTAAAAGGACTTGATTTTATAGACAGCTCAGGCATAGGATTTGTCATAGGCCGGTACAAGGTTATAAGGAAACGCAAGGGTGTTATAGAAATTGTTAATGCCGGCAAAAAGGTAAGAAAAATTTTGGACATGAGCGGCATTGGAAAAATAATTAATATAAAGTAGGGGGACAAAATGCACAATAACTATGTATTTATCAGAATACCAAGCTTATCTGTCAATGAATCCTTCACCAGGGCTGCAGTTGCAGCGTTTTGCTCAAGTTTGAACCCAACGGTGAACGAAATAACCGAGATAAAAACAGCGGTATCCGAGGCGGTTACCAATGCGGTGGTTCATGCTTACGAGGACAAGATCGGAGAAATCGAAATCCAGTGCAGGATTAAGGGGCGGGTGGTTGAAATAATAGTTGAGGATTTCGGCTGCGGAATAGAAGATGTTGAAAAGGCAAGAGAGCCCTTATTTACAACCAAACCGGAGCTGGAACGCTCAGGCATGGGTTTTTCCGTAATGGAATCATTCATGGATGAAGTGATTGTATTGTCCGAAAAGAATGTGGGAACAAAAGTAATCTTGAGGAAAAAAATTTCTGAAAAAAAACAAAAGTCATTAAATGAAGAAATCGATGAAAGCTCAGAAGAAGAATGAAAATGGTTCGCTATAATTTAACAAATTTTTATAAAAAAGGCACTCTTAGTGCTTTTTTTTTGTATTCAATAGGTTTTTTTGCAAATAATACGGATGAGGTGATTATTATGAAGAAAAAGATTTTTTTATTGATAATATTAATTATAGCAGGCTTAGCTGCTATTTATTTCGGCAACAACATTAACAAGTCCCTTAAAAAAATACCTGAAAGTGCAATATTACTATAGGAATGCTTGATTAATGATACTTGCTGGAGGAAAAATGAAATACAATAAAGACAACTATAAAAAACTAGTGGATGAATTCACACCCAAGAACAAAATCTTTAAGAATTGCATAATGGCCTTCATTTTTGGAGGCACCATATGCCTGATAGGAGAAATCATCAATGATTCCTTTGTTGCATGGTTAGGAATATCCGATCAAGAAGCTTCACCCATGACCTCGGTGGTCTTAGTGGGTATCAGTGCCTTATTGACGGGTTTGGGCTGGTATGATAAGTTAGGCAAAATTGGAGGAGCAGGAACAGTTGTTCCCATAACGGGATTTGCAAATTCGGTGGTTTCTCCTGCCATGGAATTTAAGAAAGAAGGATTTATTTTGGGAACAGCCGCAAATATATTCAAGCTGGCAGGACCTGTCTTGTTATTCGGGTATTTTTCTTCATTTATAGCAGGTTTATTAAGTTTGGCATTTAAATAAGGAGGAAAAATGAAAAAGACAGGAAAAACTTTTATCATAAAAGATGATGTGGTAATAAGGGATACCTTTACCATAGCCGGCAAAAAGGAAGGACAGGGACCCTTAAAGGATAAGTTTGACATGGTGGTGGAGGATGATTTATGGGGAGAAGATACCTGGGAAAAATGTGAATTGAAAATGCAGAAAACCGCAGTGGAAAATTTAAAAAATAGGAATAATTTATCAAACAATGATATTGACCTTTTAATTTCAGGGGACCTGCTCAATCAAATCACATCCTCTTCCTTTGCTGCCAGGGCTTTGGAATTACCATACATAGGTGTTTACGGTGCCTGCTCCACCATGACCCTGACCATGGGCTTAGGCGCACTGTTGATTGACGGCGGATTTGCCCAAAATGTAATCTGTGTTACATCAAGCCATTTCTGCAGTGCAGAAAGGCAGTACAGACTTCCTCTTGAAATGGGAGGCCAGCGTCACATGTCTGCCCAATGGACCGTAACCGGCTCAGCTGCCATATGGTTATCAAAAACAGGAAAAGGACCTAAAATAAGACATGTAACTTTCGGTAAAATTGTTGATTTAGGTGTCAAAGACGCAAACAATATGGGAGCAGCAATGGCACCGGCTGCCTATGACTCCTTAAGTTGCCATCTTAAGGATACGGGAATCGATTATGATTTAATTGTAACCGGAGATTTGGGGATAATAGGCAAAGGTATAGTGAATAAAATGTTCAATGAAGGTAATAAGAGTATAGAATCAAAATATGATGATTGCGGTACAATTATTTTTGATGTAGAAAAGCAGGATGTGCATGCAGGAGGGAGCGGATGCGGTTGTTCGGCCGTGGTATTCGGCGCCTTTTTATATAAAAAATTGTTGAATCAAGAAATAAGGAAGCTCCTGTTCGCGGCCACGGGAGCTCTTCATTCACCTACTGCAAATCTCCAGGGGGAAAGCATACCGGGGATAGCCCACTGCTTGGGGATTGAGGTTTAGGAGGCAATATGAATTATTTGATGAGTTTTTTAATTGGGGGCTTTATTTGTTTACTTGGTCAGATTTTCATAGATACCTTTAAGAAAAACAATGCTTACCTCCTTGTAGCCATGGTTGTTACAGGCTGCATTTTGGGATTTTTCGGTCTATATGATAAACTGGTCGAAATAGGCCATTCAGGTGCCACAGTACCCCTCCTGGGATTTGGAAATTCATTGGCCAAGGGGGCAATGGAGGAAGCAACAAATAAAGGTTTTATGGGGGCCTTAAGCGGAGGAGTGATTAGAACAGCTCCAGGAGTAGCAGCAGCCTTGATATTTGGTTACATCGCTGCCGTTATATTCAATCCCCGGGGAGACAAATAATAAGAGTTCAGAATTGGAATTCTGAACTCTTTGTTTGTCAATTCTATGAATACCTGCAAACCGCCATTCTTAAGATAAGGAGTGTCATTCTGAGGGCTTCAGCCCTAAGAATCCCATAGAGATCCTTCGCTTCGCTCAGGATGACAAGGAGTGTCAGGATGACAAGTTTACTCAGGGTTTAATTTTCTATTGATTCCAGTATATCATCAATCTGTCTTTCACCATTATCCGGTTTTTCATCATTCTCGCTTTCAATAGCTTCAAATTCTTCAATTATACCGTTGACAATATCATCCAGCACGCTTTGGGCATCATCGTCATCGCCGTTTTGGTTATGCTCTTCTCTCAGCCACCTGTCGTAATCCAACTTAGTATGCTGGTAACAGGTTCTGGTAGGCACCTGATATTTATAATCTTCGGTCAGCATACCTTCAGGTTTTAAGTTTTGAACTTCTATTCCCAACACATGGGTTATTCTACCGTTTTCATCAGTTGTCATCTGTCCGGCATATATTTGCTTAAGTTCTTCCATGGAGAAAGTAATACTATCTTCCAGGATTTGGTGATACAGTTTTATTGCCTCATAATTATCCTCTTTTTGATAAGGGTCATAGAGGGGGTCTCTGATTATGAATACTCTCTCTTCGACCACATTGCCGGGGCAGTTCGGAGACTTCAGGAAGAGAGAGATATTGCATATTTCAGCCTTAACATGAACGTCACAGGTTTCGGTAGGCTGGGTTCCCGGTACAAAATATTCCGTTATAATCTGACTCCCTCTCTGATCATGGGCGCACAAATCCCCGGGAAGTTTCCCGGATTGGGCACAAACACTTATAGGTATCAGGTTTGGGTGGCGTGTGAAGGTTGCCGGTTCAAGGCCTTCATGTATGGGAGTCATAATGGCGCTCCAGAGCCTTGCGTTGTTGCCGCTGTCTCCTGAAAGCTTCATCTGAACATTATCGTTTCCAACCCATATACCTCCCACGTAGTAGGGGGTGAAACCAACAAACCAGAAGTCTCCGTTTGCTTGTGTAGTTCCTGTTTTACCTGCCACATCTATTCCGAATTCCTTAGGTAGTCTTGCCCTGTATGAAAGCCCCTGGGTTACCGTTGTTTTTAATATATCCTTCATCAATGATGCAACTTCGGGACTAACCGCCACATGGGTTTCAGGTATCTTTTCCAGGATGGTTTCGCCCTTGGAATTAACTACCTTGGTATAGATAATCGGCTCTACATATACACCATCATTGGCTATGGTACCATAAGCGGCAGTCATTGCCAGGGGTGAAAAACCTTTGGTTAAACCACCCAGGCCAAGGGATGCCAGATTCACATCATTGTAATAAGGGTTCTCCTGAGGGGATACAAAGGTGTCATTGTTCGGATTGTTCTTATCTATAAGACCCAGATTTGTCAATGAGTTCATTGCAGCTTCGAGGCCTATTTTTTCAAGCATGGTAACTGCGTTTGTGTTTATGGATTGCTCAATTGACTTTCTAAGGGTCTGTATGCCCCAATATTTTATATTCCTGTGTTCATACCAGTTCTTGGGCCACCTGTCACCATTTTCATTGTACCTTGGCAGGTCATCCAGGGGGTAGGCGGCCGAATACCCTAAATCAAGGGCAGCCAAGTATACGGACAAGGGTTTAATTGTTGAACCCGGCTGTCTGGCTGCATCCGTAGCACGATTAAAGGTCTTGCTGCCTTCAATCTGCCTTCCTCCGATTATTCCTTTGATTTTACCTGTCCTGTAATCTATTATTACGGCTGCTGACTGGGGCTGTACAATGCCCTTTTCCTGATAGAAGAAATAACCTTCAGGTATTGTTAAGACACCTTCGCTTCCAATATTAAACATTCCCGGGTTTTTATCCAGGTAGGATTTTGGAATTTTGAAGCTTCCCTTGGTGCCTTTCTTATCGATTACTTCGTAATTGTTTCCCACATTCAGAGCACCTATGTTGTGAGCAACGAAGTTCATTTTATCATCAATCGTATAAGCATCGACAATATCTATATTTGAAGAATATATATCAAATTTCTTTGAGTTGACAATCAAATTTCCGCTTTCATCAATTTCATATTCATCCGGGTTCAGGTAGAGGTTATTTTCTTCATCAAGAATGTTTTCTTTTGCAAAAAATATGTGCTGGCCGTTTTCATTAAGGATATTTAATTCTGCGTCAAGCATTCCGTCTCCTTGGCCTCGCACCCACCTGAAATATCTCCAGTCCTGGGCTATGGGCTTATCACCTGAAGGTTCGGCTCCTAAGTATAAAACCGGAAAATTCTCATAGGATTGCTCAAGGGATTTTTGAATATTTACATCTATGGTTGTCGTTATGGTCAAACCGCCCTTGTAAAGATAATTCTCGGCTGCCTCGTAGGTTAAGTTTTGGGATTTCATCAAATCTTCAATAACTTTTTCTTTTACATAATCCATGGGTGTCGATGAAATTCCTTCGATTTTTTTCTGCCCGGGATTTAAAGCCAGGCGCATATTTTCATCTATGGCTGCGTCATATTCTTCTTTACTGATATAACCCAAATCAAGCATTCTCTTTAACACGTCATGCTGCCTGTCAACAGCATTTTGATTGTAGACACAGGCATATTGGACAGACCCAATAAAGACATATCCAACTATGTCTTCCTCGGGAACATCATCGATGCTGTCCAATGAATATCTGCTGTAAGGAGCATAGGATGGTCCTTTTGCAGCTCCGGCCAGGAGGGAGCTTTCTGCCAGGGTAAGCTGGCTGACATCCTTTGAAAAATATGTAAAAGCAGCCGACTGAACCCCGTAAGCACTTTGCCCCAAGGGTATGGTATTGAGATAATTCTCAAGTATTTGATCTTTTGAGAGAACTCTTTCCACCTGGATGGCCAGATACATTTCCTTTATCTTACGTTCCCAGGATTTTTCGTTGGTCAGATAGAGGTTTTTAACCAGCTGCTGGGTAATGGTGCTGGCTCCCTGGGCCATAGGGTCACCGGATTTGAAATTGTTCAAAATGGCTCCGGCAATACGTTTAATGTCGATACCGAAATGGTCTTTAAAACGATGATCCTCTATGGCAATGAATGCATTCTGCAAATGTTCAGGTATTTGACTCAAGGGTACTATTTCCCTGTTTTCGTTTGGATCATGTATCTGCTCTATGATATTTCCGTTTTCGTCCACGATTACCGAGCTTTCGGTCAAGGTGCTTAAAACATTGGTGGCATCTATTTTGGGAGCGCTTTTTATTATCCCCATCACCATTCCGAAAACGGCTCCTCCGGCTATTATGATGGCAGCAAGAATAACTAAAAGACTCACTCTTATAATGACTTTTCTTTTCTTTTTTGACATTCTTTTTTTCTTATTATTTTTATTTTTAACCTCTGAATTGTTTTCGTTTATTTCAGGATCTTTTTTTCCTTTGGACATAAATAAACCTCCGGGTTTGCTTTAGTTAGTATTCCACAATTACCACAAATATTGTCAAAGATTTTATTATCTTATTAATTATATAATAGGGAAGGCATGAAATCAATATTTTTAAAGGCCCATAAGAAAATTTATGAAATTTTAAGATTTATTTCTATATAACTTGTTATATTAATAAAGACTCATTGCCAAAAGACATTTACGATGTTATAGTATTATTGTCCTGAATTGTAGATTTGAAGGATTAAAGAGTTCGGAGGATAGATGGAAAAAGAAAGATGTTTATTGGTTGCAGTCCAGCTGCCCGACCAGGAAGAAAACGACATGGAGGAGCTTGGCCTATTGGTTGAAACAGCCGGGGGTGAAGTAGTTTCAAGCATCATTCAGAACAAGCCAAGCATCGACAAAAGATTTTATGCTGGCAAGGGGAAAATTGAAGAGATTGCCAATTATATAAAAGAATTAGATATAGATACGATAGTTTTCAATGATGAGTTAAGCGGCTCACAAATACGAAACATAGAGGAAATTACGGGAGCAAAAGTAATTGACAGGACTGATCTTATACTGGACATATTTGCAAAAAGAGCCTTGACCAAGGAAGGCCAGCTTCAAGTTGAACTGGCCCAGTTAAAGTACAGCCTCCCCAGGCTTATAGGGGGCAATAAAAATTTGTCCCGTTTAGGAGGAGGAATAGGCACCAGGGGTCCCGGGGAACAAAAGCTGGAAACAGACAGGAGAAGGATAAAAGAAAGGATCACCGACATCCAAAAGCAGTTGGAGGCATTGGAAAGGGTAAGGGAAACTAAAAGGAAGAAAAGGATGAAGGACCAGGTCCCCATAGTATCTATAGTGGGGTATACCAATGCAGGAAAATCAACATTGTTGAATGCCCTGGTGGATAATGAATACAAGGAAGATGGAGAAAGCAAGAAGGTTTTTGCCCATGACATGCTTTTTGCAACCCTCGATACAGAGCTTAGGAGGGTGAAGCTGCCTGGGGGAAGAAGGGCAATTTTTTCCGATACGGTAGGGTTTATTAAAAAGCTTCCCACACAAATTGTCGAGGCCTTCAAAGGAACCCTGGAAGAAATCAAGTATGCCGACCTGATCATTCATCTTATTGACATAAATGATGAAAACCTTACGGTCCATAAGGAAACGACAAGCCGGCTCATCGAAAAGATTACCGGAAGTGAAATTCCCCTTCTGACCGTTTACAATAAGGTTGATAAGGTTTTAAACGATAAAATGTCTCTGATAAACAATGGAATTATTTATATATCAGCAAAATATAAATACAATATCGATGTCCTCTTGGAAGAGGTGGACAGGAAGCTTTACGGACCAAAAAACTATTATAAGCTCAGAATTCCCAATGATAGGTTAAAAACTTATTATTGGCTGTATGAAAACAGAAAGACGGCAAATGTTAAATTTGATGGTGATGGGGTTTCATTGAATGTTTTGCTGTATGACAGCGAAAAGGAAGAATACCTTTGTTACATGGGAGAAAACAATGGGTAATTACAAATCCATTCATAAATTTGGAAGAGATGAAATAATCATTAACAAGTCAAGATTCATTGGAACCGCATGCCCCGTTGAAACAGAAGAAGAAGCCTTGGATTTTATAGATAAAATAAAGAAGGAATTCAAGGATGCAACCCACAACGTGTATGCCTATGTCATAGGAGAGAATTCAAACATACAAAGATTCTCCGATGACGGAGAACCTTCGGGAACGGCAGGCATGCCGGTTTTAAATGTTATTATGCAGGAAAACTTAAAAAATGTCGCTGTTGTGGTGACCAGATATTTTGGCGGGGTCCTCCTGGGAGCCGGAGGCTTGGTAAGAGCTTATACAAAGTGCTGTAAGATTGCTCTTGAAAGCGGAATAATAGTAGACAAGGTCTTGTTTTATGATGTATCATTCAAGATAGACTACACCTTGTTGGGGAAGATGGAAAATGAACTCTTAAAAAATAATTTCATTGTCACGGATAAGGTCTATGAGGACCAGGTCCTGTTTAAGCTTATAGTGGAAAAGGAAAACTTAGAAAGGATAGGAGCCTTGCTGGGAGAGATTTCAAGCGGAAAAACACAAATATCTCTTGGCCAGGCAGCCTACTATTCCATAAAAAACGGGAAATTAATCGTGTAGGTTTGTCAAACATATGTTACACACTGGAGCTAAAAAAATCGTCTAAAACTTGTTTAGGTGAGCGCCATAATA
>Ga0255345_1003630_pt1 | contig 17797 bp, 13 predicted proteins | sample wastewater_treat_6_FD_192415 | JGI IMG/M metagenome (GOLD analysis project Ga0255345, IMG submission 192415) | Wastewater microbial communities from Lulu Island WWTP, Vancouver, Canada - plant20 | ecosystem: Engineered > WWTP > Wastewater > Unclassified | place: Canada: Vancouver, British... | reverse complement strand
AATTGTTTTAAATGATTTTGGCTTAAAAGGGGAGTTTAGTAAGCAAATAGAATATCTTGATTTATTAATTGAATTAACTACTGATCCTAATGAAGAAGCTATTTGGAAAATGATTAAAATTGATTCTTTAATTAGAAGCGGGCAAACCCAAGAAGGGGAAAATTTATTAAAAGAGCTTTTAGCTCAATATCCAAAAGAAGCTGATCAAAAAATGATTTTAGAATTTTTAAAAAGCAGGGGAATTGACATCAATTTATAGTTTTTAATATGTGGCTTATTTTTATCTTAGCTTCTGTTTTTACTGGTTCAATAATTTTAAAGCTAATAGATCCAGAAAATATTTTTAAAGGCATTGTTAGATTTTTTTGTTTTTTGGTTTTAGGCTTAAGCTTTTTAGCTCTGTTAACATTGTTTTTAGCAGTTGTTTTAAAAGATTTAGATTTAGCAATAATTTTGGGAATTGTTATTAGTTTTATTGGAATAATTATTTTTGCTTTTAAGAAAAAAGAGGATTTTTTGAAAAGCTTTGAATTGATTTTAATTGATTTTAAAAAAAGCGAAATTATTTATTTTTTAATTATTGGTATATTTTGTGTTTTAGCTTTGACTATTTTATTTCAAACTTTAGTTTTTGAAGACAATTTTTTAAAATCAGCATTAGCAAGCTGGGGAGATGTTGCTTATCACTTAGATATTATTAAAAGTTTGGAAACTTCACAGCCATTTGAACTTATTGAGCCAATAGCCAGTGATTATCCTTTAGCTTATCCATTTTTAATTGATTTTTTAAGCGCTATTTTTTTAAAACTTGGTTTATCAATAGATATTGCGTTTCATTTGCCAACTTCAATTTTACTTGTTAGTTTGATATTTTTAGCTTTTTATTTTGCAAAGCAGTTTTTAAACAAAAAATTCTTAGCTTTAATTTTTGTTGTTTTAGTATTTATTGGTTCTGGTTTTGGTTTTTATTGGTTTTTTAAAGATGTTAATAGTTTTTCGCAAACCCAAAATATTTCTTATTTAGAATCTTTAAAAATCAATTTTTTAGATCCGCAGTTTGAATATACTCATTTAGATGAATCAACTGGGGGAAAAGAGGAATCAAAAAATAGTTCAGTAAATATTGTGTGGATAACTCCGTTAATTTCGTTTTTTTCCCATCAAAGATCGTTTATTTTAGGGGCTGGCTTAGGATTTATATTTTTAATAGGGTTTTGGGGTTATCAAGATGAAAAGCGGTTTAATTTTTTAATTCCCTTATCTTTTATGCCAATGGCTCATAGTCATAGTTTACTTGCTTTACTAATATTTTTCTTTAGCTATATAGCTATTAATTTCAAAGAATTTAATTTTAAAGATAAAGATTATTTAAAATATTTTATAAAAGTTGGTTTAGTAGCCCTAATCATTGCCTTGCCTCAAGTAGTTTTTTTGTATCAAGGAATTTTTACAGGTAATGGGGATTCGTTTTTTTCTTGGGAATTTGGTTGGTTAACTTGTTCTCACACCAATTCTAAATTTTTATGCGATAATTCTAATTTTCTTCAAAGTTTTTTAAAAGCTTTTATTTTCTGGATTAAAAATTTTGGAATAATTTTTATTTTATGGCTTAGTTTGTTATTTTTTAAAAAGCAAAGAGAAAATTTAAAAATTTATTTTCCAAGTTTAATTTTATTTATTTTGCCAAATATCATTAGATTTCAGCCTTGGCCATTTGATAATAATAAAATTTTGTTTTGGTGGTGGGTTTTGGCTATTTTTTCGATAATGTTTTATTTTGATAAAGCTTTTAAAAATAATGAATCAAAAAATAATTCAAAAACGAAGAATATTATCTTAATTTTAACTTTAACTATCTTTGTATTGTTAGGGAGTTTTTCATCAATTATTGATGTAAGAAATAGGATTAATAACTCTCAAATTTTTGGATATTATGGAGAAGAAGAGATAGCTTTAGCAGAGTTTATTAATAATAATACCAAGCCAAATGATGTTTTTTTGTCAAATTATTATGCTGATCAATTTATTCCAATGTTAACTGGCAGAAAAATTTATTTAGGATATACCGGCTGGCTATGGTCTCATGGAAATAATGAAGAAATCAATAAAAGAACCAGGGTAATTAATAGATTTTTAAGCACTAAGGATCCTAAAATTTTATGCGAAGAAGGAATAGATTATTGGTTAAAAGATAAAAAGTTTTTTGATGATTATAAGGCAACTAATGAAGGATTTGAAAATATCGGGGAAGTTGTTTTTTCTTTAGATAGTCCTTATTATGGTAAAAGAGAAATAATTAAACTTAATTGTTCTAATTTATGAAAGATTTTTTAAAAAGCAAAAGTTTTTTAATAATTATTTTGGTAATTTTGGGATTAGTTAGTCGCTTAATATTTTTAAATCGTCCTGATAGTTTGGTTTTCGATGAAGTTCATTTTGGAAAATTTGTCTCAGCTTACTTTACAGGAGAATATTATTTTGATATTCATCCTCCTTTGGGAAAATTATTAATTGCTTTAGGGGCTAAACTTGGAGGATATAGTGATTATCTTAATAATTTTGGAGTTTTTGATTTTGCAAGTATTGGGGAGAAATTTCCCCAAGAGTTAAATTATGTTTCTTTTAGAATTATGCCAGCAATTTTTGGGGGATTAATTCCTTTGGTTGTTTTTTTGTTTTTAGACGCTTTGAAACTTCCAAGGAAATTTGCGTTTTTTGCTGGCTTAACACTAGTTTTTGAAAATGCCTTAATTGTTCAATCTCATAACATTTTAATGGATTCATTTTTGATATTTTTTGGATTTTTGGGATTATGGCTTTTTTTAAAAGCCAGAGAAAAAAATTACAATAATTTGTTATTACTTTTAATGTCTTTTTCTTTAACTTTTAGTTTTTCAATTAAGTGGACTGGTTTATCTTTTTGGGGGTTAGCTGGACTAATAACTCTTTATGATTTATTTAAAACCTCAAGTCTAATTAATAATAAATTTCAATTAAAAAAATTTTGGATATTCTTTAAAAATTTATTTACTAATAAGGAAACTGCAAAAATAATTTTAAGTATTGTAGTTTATTTTATAATTTTACCTTTTATAATTTATTTTTTGATTTTTGTTATTCATTTTCTACTTTTGCCAAATCAAGGAAGTGGCAATGCTTTTATGAGCGAAGAATTTAATAATAACAAGCTTAATATTTTTGAGAAATTTTTAGAACTAAATATTAGAATGTATACTTCAAATAGTACAATTGAGGCATCTCATCCTTATGGTTCGCCATTTTACTCCTGGCCTTTAATGCTTAAACCAATTTATTACTGGGTAGATAATAATAGCGAAACACCAAGCAGAATTTATCTTTTAGGAAATCCAATAATCTGGTATAGCGCTTTGATTGGTTTAATTGGTTCTTTGTTTTTGCGCAATTTAACTAGTCAAGAAAAATTTCAAAGAAATATTTTATTAATTGGTTATTTTGCTAATCTTTTGCCATTTTGGGAAGTAAGCAGAGTTTTATTTTTATACCATTATTTTACAGCATTTATTTTTTCAGTTTGTCTTTTGTGGTTCTCTTTAGCCCACTTAAAGGTTAATAACAGGATTGTTTTAGCATTTTTTGCCTTAATAATTATTAGCTTTATATTTTTTTCTCCTCTAACTTATGGTTTACCATTAAGTTCTTCTCAATATGATTTAAGAGTTTGGCTAAAAACCTGGATCTAACTATTGTAACTGACAACTAACAACTGACAACTTACAACAATTTATCGTAACTATACAATCGACAACCAATAACAAACTACCGTAACTATACAACTGACAACTAACAACTGACAAAGGTAATAAATTTATAATTTCTAATTACTCTAATTTCTAATTAAATCCCAATGTTTAAAATCATAAACAGAAAACATCGAATGCGAAATAAATGACAAACGTAAAACGTAAAGCGCAAAATGCAAAATAACAACCCAAAATTCAAAATAAATTTGATTTATAACATACAATTTATAACTGGCAAGAAAAAACTTTAAATTTTAAATTATTGTTTTGAGTTTTTCGTTTTAAATTTTAAGTTTGATCATTAGTTATTAGAAATTAGGATTTGATTGGATTAATTAGAAATTAGATCAATTAAACACCATTTGTTTCTTGTTGTGAGTTGTTTGTTATTAGTTGTAAAGTTACGAAAGGTTGTTGAATTTTTTAAAATTGATGTTATAATTAGCTTTCTAAATAAGATTATGATTATAATTAGATTAAAAAGAGTGGGTAAAAAGAACCAGCCAAGCTATCGAGTGATAGTGACTGATAAAAATTTAGGAGGACCAAAGGGAAAGGTAATTGAATATCTTGGTTGGTATAGTCCTTTAACCAAAAAATATTCTTTGAAAAAAGAGCGAATTTCTTATTGGCTTTCCCAGGGAGCTCAAACTTCGGATTCTATTTATAATTTATTAGTGAAAGATGGAATAATTACCGGAAAGAAAAAAGCTATTAAGATTAAACCTAGTAAAAAAGCAAAAGAAGAGAAAAAAACAGAAGATTTAATTGGGGCTGAAACTAATCAAGAAGCAGCTCAAGAAATCAAAGAGGATCAAATCGAATCGCAAACAGAACCAGAAGTTCAAGTGGAATCACCAGAGGATCAAACGCAAACAGAAACAGAAACCCAATAGCAAACAACAACCAAAGAAATTATTACTAACGAAGAAACGATCAAAGAGTAGCCTTTATATTTTAATTTAACTTTTTAAAAACCAGACTTGACTTTTGTGGTATAATAATTGTTTGAAGATGGGTGAAATAAAAAACTAAAATAAGATAAAAATTAAAATTAATTCTCAAAAATATGAAAAAGAAACATTTAACTAATATTTTAACAATTTTGGGGGTAGTAATTTTAAGTATTTATTTTTGGGGATTTGGATTTATCGACAAAGCACAAAGTTTAATAGTTGCTCCTCAATCAAACCTAGAGACAATTTATAGACAGCTTGAAACTATTAGTAATTGGTTAAATGACAGAACAACGAATGATAATTTAAATCAAGTTATAAACTCTGAGCCTTTTGAAAATCAAAGCCAAACTTTAAATGTTCCTAATGTAGTTCAAAGCTATGAAGAACAAATTATTAAAGTTGTTGAAAATAGCAATGATTCAGTAGTAAGTATTATTATTACTAAAGACTTGCCGGTTATTGAAAGATATTACGGTAATCCTTTTGAGGGCTTTGATATTCCAGGATTTGAATTTTATTTTAATTTTCCCCAATATCGGCAAAATGGAACTCAAAAACAAGAAATTGGAGGAGGCAGTGGATTTGTGGTATCAACTAACGGTTATATTGTAACTAATAAACATGTGGTTAATGACTCAATGGCAGAATACACCGTACTATTAAATAATGGTCAAAAATTACCAGCTAAAGTTGTTGGCAAAGATCCGGTATTGGATGTGGCAGTTATCAAGGTAGAAGCTAATAATTTAAAGCCTTTGCCTTTAGGAGATTCAAGTAATTTAAAATTAGGCCAAAGCGCAATTGCTATTGGTAATGCTTTGGGAGAGTTTAAAAATACAGTAAGCGTAGGAGTTATTTCCGGGCTTTCAAGAACAGTTCAAGCCCAAGGAGAAATTTTAACTGATGTTATTCAAACAGATGCAGCTATTAATCAGGGAAATTCAGGTGGACCACTATTAAATTTAAAAGGAGAAGTTATTGGAATTAATACCGCAGTTGCTTTAGGCGCTGAAAATATTGGTTTTGCAATTCCTATTAATCAAGTAAAAGGAGTTATTAATCAGGTTGTGCAAAGCGGCAAGATTTCAACTGCTTATTTGGGAGTTTATTATATGATTGTAGACGAGAATGTTAAAAATGATTTAAATTTAGCAGTTGATTATGGAGCTTTAGTAACCATTGGAACTCCTGGTTGGGCAGTTGAACCAAATTCCCCAGCTGATAAAGCAGGAATCAAACAAGGTGATATAATTTTGGAAATTAACGGGGAAAAAATTACAGCTGATAATCCTTTAAATATTATATTAAAAAAATATACTCCGAATACCACGGTTAATATTAAAGTTTTGCGAGATACTAAAGAGCTAAATTTTAATGTTACTTTAGGAGAAAGAACGAATTAAAAACCAAACTTAAAAATCAATTTAAAAACAATATGAATCCTTTTAATAGATTTACAGAAAAAGCGCAAGAAGCTTTACAACAAGCACAAGAAATAGCTTATGAAAAAAATCAAAGCGAAATTTCGAGTTTACATCTTTTGTTAGCTTTGCTTTTACAAGAAGATTCGATTGTTTTAGAAGCTTTTGAAAAGGCTTCAGTTAATACTGAGGATTTAGTTTCTTCTTTAGAAGACAAGCTTAATAATTTACCAAAAATTATTAGTTTAAACCAAGGAGCGCCATTTGGGCAATTTTATGTTTCAGGAGAATTAATCTCTGCTCTTCAAAAATCAGCTGATATTTTGATGAAATATAAAGATGAGTATATTGCTCCAGAACATTTATTTTTGTCTTTAATCTCCAGTAAAACAAAAGCCAAAGAATTTTTAGACGAAAAAAGAATAAATTTAACTGAAGTTGAAAATAAAATAAAGGAATTAAAGGGTAAAGATCGGATAACTGAAGAGACCGGATCTATAAAAAGAAAAATTCTTGATAAATATACTACTAATTTGACAGAGTTAGCTAAAAATAAAAAACTTGATCCAGTAATTGGCAGAGAAAAAGAGTTAAGAAGATTAATGGAAATATTATCAAGAAGAACCAAAAATAATCCTTTACTTATTGGAGATCCGGGTGTTGGAAAAACTGCAATTGTCGAAGGATTGGCCCAAAAGATTGTTCTAGGTGATGTGCCAGAAAGTTTGAAAGATAAAGAAGTTTTAAGCTTGGATGTTGGATTTTTAATAGCTGGCACAAAATTTAGAGGAGAATTTGAAGAAAGATTTAAAAATCTTTTAAAAGAAATTAAAGAAGGAGAAGGAAGATTCATTATTTTTATTGATGAAATACATACAATTGTAGGAGCTGGAGCAGCTGAAGGAGCTATTGATGCTTCTAATATGTTAAAGCCGGCTTTGGCAAGAGGAGAACTTCATGCTATTGGAGCAACAACTTTAAATGAATTTAAAAAATATATTGAAAGAGATCCTGCTTTTGAAAGAAGATTTCAACCAGTTTATATTGAAGAACCAAACAGGGAAGATACTATAAATATTTTAAGAGGTTTAAAAGAAAAATACGAAAATCATCACAAAATAAAAATTACTGATAACGCTTTAATAGCAGCTGTTGATTTATCAATGAGATATATTACTGACAGATTTTTGCCAGACAAGGCAATTGATTTAATGGATGAAGCTGCTTCTTCTTTAAGATTAGAAATTGAAAGTTTGCCAAGTAAAATTGATGAAATTCAAAAACAAATTAGAAATTTAGAAATTGAAATTGAGGCTTTAAAACAAGAAAATAATACCGCTTCAAAAAAACGTTTACTTGAACTTACAGAACAGCTGAAACCTTTGAAAAAAGAATCGGCTAAATTGATGAAAGAATGGGAAAAAGAAAAATCAGCAATAATTAGATTGGGAGAAATTAAAAATGAAATCCAAAAATTGCAAGAAGAAGCTCAATTAGCAGAAGAGCAGGGCGATTTAACCAAAGTTGCTGAAATTATGTATTCTAAAATTCCTCAAAAACAAAAAGAATTACAAGAGCAGGAAAAAATAGTTGAAAAGCTTAAAAAAAGAGCCAAGCTTTTAAAAGAGGCAGTAACTGAAGAAGAAATTGCTGAAGTTGTTTCGCGTTGGACCGGAATTCCAATTTCTAAACTTTTAGAATCAGAAGCTGAAAAATTCGCTAATTTAGAAAAAATTTTATCAGAAAGGGTTATTGGACAAGATGAAGCTATTTCAGCTATTGCTAAAGCACTTAAAAGATCAAGAGCTGGTTTGAGCGATGAAAATAAACCAATTGGTTCATTTATGTTTTTGGGTCCAACAGGAGTTGGTAAAACATATCTGGTGAGGAATTTAGCTGAAGTTGTTTTTGGAAGTGAAAAAAATATGGTGAGAATTGATATGAGTGAATATATGGAAAAACATTCAGTTGCCAGATTAATTGGTTCTCCTCCTGGTTATGTTGGTTATGAAGAAGGGGGGCAGTTAACAGAGATTATTAAACATCGACCCTATAGCGTTATTTTGTTCGATGAAATAGAAAAGGCTCATCCGGAAGTTTTTAATATTTTACTTCAAATCTTGGATTATGGAGCTTTAACTGATGGCAAGGGGAGAAGGGTTGATTTTAAAAATACCATTATTGTAATGACTTCTAATATTGGAAGTGAATATTTAAGGCAAATGGAGAATTTGGGATTCAAAACCGAAGAAAAACAAAAGGAAACTAATCTTAAAAATAAAATTTTTGAAAGTTTGAGAAATTATTTTAGACCAGAGTTTCTAAACAGAATTGATGAAATTATCATTTTTAATCCTTTAAGCAAAGAAGATATTAAAAAAATTGTTAACTTGCAGCTTCAGGAAATAATTGAAAAACTTAAAAAGAAAGATATTGAAATCGAAATAACCGACATAGCTCGAAAAGTTTTAGCTGAAAAGGGTTATGATCCTCAGTTTGGAGCTAGACCTTTAAAAAGAGTTATTCAAAGAGAAATTCTTGATCCAATTTCTGAAAAATTAATTGTTGGCAAAATTAAAAAAGGAAAGAAAATAGTTGTTTCTTCAAAAAACAACGAAATTGAAATCAAAATCTAATTAATGGCTTCGATTTTTTCTTTTTTGAAACGTAATTACTGGATTTTTAAATACTTAGTATTTAGCTCACTATTATTAACTTTTAGCTTAAATCTTTTTAGCTTTTTTTGGTGGTTTTTTTTAATAGTTTTTATTATTGGATTAATATTTGAGATGGCTATTTATAAAGATTCGCTATTTTCGTTTTTTTCTTTAACTATTGTGCCTTTAGCTTTTTTAAATGTCTATTTATTCACTTCTCCAATTAACTATATTCTAAGCATCTTTTTTCCAATAATACTAATTATTTCCAAAAGATTACTAACTAAAGAAACTTTGATTTTTATCTTAAGTTCTTTATTATTTTTTGTATTTTTTGACTTTTTCTTTTTAACTTTTTCAGGACTAATTAGTGTTTGGTTTTTATGGCTAATGCTACTAGTAATTCTTGGTATTTTTAATTATCTCATTTTCTCTTTTTTGAAAATCGACAAGGGAATTCTGAAAATTACGTTAATTTCTTTTTTGGAAGCAGAGCCGTTTTTATTTTTATATTTTTTCCCATATAGCTACGCTGTTTCAACTTTTATTAGTTTATTTTTATTTGCTGTTCTTAGTTTTAAAATTTTAGGTTTTGAAATAAATAGAGAAAATTTTAAGCTAAGCTTTAAAAATGATTTTTTAATGTTAGCTATTCTTAGTTTGGCTTTAATAATTTTTGGAATTCCTAAGTAGTTTTTAGCCAATTGGTAATAATTTCTAAAGCTTTTGGAAAAATTTCTTTTTCCAAAATTTCCACTTCTTCTTTTGTAAAACTACTTAAAACAAATTTTTCAGCTTTGGCCGTAGAATTTTTATCTCTAATTCCTATTCTTAATCTAAAAAAATCTTTAGTTTTGAGACTATTGATTATTGATTCTATTCCATGATGACCAGCTGAATTTCTGTTTCTAACTAATTTTACAGTTTTAAAAATTAAATCAGAATCGTCTTGAACTACCAACAGATCAACCGGTTTTAATTTAAAAAATTTTAAGGCTTTACTAATAGCAATTCCCGATTCATTCATAAAAACTAAGGGTTTTAAAATTAAAACTTCATGATTATTAATTTCAGTTTTAGCTATTAAACTCGAAAGATTTTCTTTTTTTTCAAATTTAATTTTTTTTTGAAAAGCTAAATAATCTATAAATAGAGAACCAACATTATGACGGCTAGTTTTATATCCTTTTAAAGGATTTCCCAATCCAGCAATAATTTTTAAATCCATAGTTTTTATTTATTATAACACCCCCTGAATTAAAATTAAATTTTAATTCAGGGGGTCAGGGGTTGATTTTTAAGCTGGTTTTGGGTAGAATTAAAAACTATGGATAACTCTTTTAAAAATAATCTTTCTGAAATTTTAGAAACAATTTTAATTGCCTTAGTTATTGTTATTCCAATAAGGTATTTTTTAATTCAACCGTTTATGGTTAAGGGCCAATCAATGGAGCCAACTTTTCAAGATAATAATTATTTAATCATCGATAAACTTTCTTATAGATTAAGATCTCCTCAAAGAGGGGAGGTAATAGTTATGGATTCTCCATCAAACAATGGCCAGTATTTTATTAAAAGAATTATAGGGCTACCAAATGAAACTTTGGAAATTAAAAATGGAAAGATTACCATTTATAACCAAGAAAATCCAGAAGGAACTACGTTAGATGAACCGTATTTGGGGAATATTGAAACCCCTGGAGATTTATCAATTACTTTAAAAGCTAATGAATATTTTGTATTGGGGGATAACCGTTATCATTCTTATGATTCAAGAAGCTGGGGGGTTTTAGAAGAAGATAAGATAGTTGGAAAAGTGTGGGTTAGGCTTTGGCCTTTAAATGAAATCACGGTTTTTGCGGCTCCTAATTATTAACTTTTATGAAAAACCAAAAACAAAAAACTTCAAAAAAAGTTTATCAAGCTCCAAAAGGAATGCACGATATTTTTCCTCCTTTAATTTTTTATTATGAAAAACTAAGAGAAATTTGCGCTACTGAGGGAAACTTTTATGGTTATAAGCAAATCGAATTGCCGATTTTAGAAAATAAAGAGGTTTTTGAAAAGGGGGTTGGTTCTAATACTGACATGATAGAAAAAGAAATGTATGTTTTAAAAACTAAAGGAGGAGATGAATTAGCTTTAAGACCAGAAGGAACAGCTGGAGCTGCTCGAGCTTATATTCAAAATGGTTTTAATTCTTTGCCTCAACCAGTAAAATTGTGGTATTTTGGACCAATGTTTAGACATGAAAATCCTCAAGCTGGCAGATATCGCCAATTTTGGCAAGCTGGTTTTGAATATTTTTCAGCAGCTGATCCAGCAGCTGATGCAGAATTAATTTATTTTGCAGATAGTCTTCTTAGAAATTTTAAGTTAAAAAATATTTTTTTTGAAATAAACAGCATTGGTTGTAATATTTGCCGTCCTAAATATATAAAGGCTTTAAAAAGCTATTATCGTAGTAGAGTCAAAAATCTTTGTTCTGATTGCAAAGCAAGATATAAAAATAATCCTTTAAGATTGCTAGATTGTAAGAAAGAAAGCTGTTTAGTTTATAAAAAGAATGCTCCCCAAATTGTTGATTATCTTTGCAAGAATTGTAAAACTCATTTTCAGGAGGTTTTAGAATATTTAGATAATTTTAAAATTTCCTATGTTTTAAATCCTTATTTAGTAAGAGGTTTAGATTATTACAATCGAACAGTTTTTGAAATTGCTCTTTCTGAAAAAAAATTAGAAACCGAAGAAGATATTAATGCTACTTTAGCGTTGGGTGGAGGTGGTAGATACGATTATTTGGTTAAATATTTAGGAGGAGAAGATACTCCTGCTTTAGGATTTGCCTTGGGAATTGATAGAATTGTTGAGGTTCTTGCGGCTTTAAAAACCTGGGAATTTAAAGATAAGCCAGATGTTTTTATAGCCCAAATTGGCGAATCTGCTAAAAACGTTTTTTTTGAATTGCTTGAAAAATTTAGAAAATCTAATATTAAAGTAAGTTTTGACCTGTCAAGAAATAGCTTAAAAGCACAGTTAGGGACAGCTGATAAGTTAGGGGTAAAGGTGGTAATTATTTTGGGCCAACAAGAAGTTTTAACAAAAACTCTGGTTTTAAGAGATATGACTGAAGGAACTCAGGAGGTTATTAATATTAATAAAGTTATTGAAAAAGTAAAAGAAAAGCTACATGCTTTGTAATGTCGCTGTAACTAAACAGTTGTTAGTTACTATAGCTTGTTGAATTTTAATGGATTTTGTGGTAAGCTATAAAATATGGAAAAAATAGCTCTCGAAGCACAAATAAAAGATAAAAAAGCTTCAAAAGTCAGAAAACAAGGCTTTATTCCAAGCGTTTTATATGGTCCTTCTTTAAAGGAGAATCTGGTTTTAATGTTTGAAAAAAGCAATTTAAAGGATATAAAAAAGGCTTACGATGAAAATTTGATTATTGATTTAAAAATCGGGGATAAAAAATACCCGAGTTTAATTTATGATATTCAAAAAGATTATTTAACTGGCGAGATTATTCATGTTGATTTTTATAAATTCGATGAAACCAAAAAAGTTAATGTCTCTTTGCCAATTGAAGTTATTGGAAAGTCGCCTCTTCAGGAATTAGGGGGAATGATTAATAAAAACATTGAAAGATTGGAAGTAGAATGTTCGCCTTTAAATATTCCAACAGATATCAAAGTTGATATTTCAACTCTTGTTGAGTTTGGAGATAATATTTATTTAAAAGATATTAAATTGCCAGAAGGAGTTGAGCCACAAATCGATTTAGAAACTCCGGTGGTTACTATTTTAGCTCCTAAGGAAGAGGTAATTGAAGAAGAACAAAAAGAAGAGGTGGTTTCTGAAGTAGCTGAAGTAGCTGAAACTACTCAGGAAGCAAAAGATAAGAAAGAAGGCGAGGAAACTGCTAAAGAGAGCGGGAATAATTAATAATTTCAAATGTGTACTTTTAAATTTTTCAGAAGTAAAGGAAATGGTGAAAAGTTAAATATTGAAGAAGAGGGGGATAATAAATTTTCAGATATTAGTTTTAAAAAATCAACCCCTAAATTAGTTAATAAATCGTCAAATAAAGAACAAACTAAAAAGTTTTCAATAATTTTTCAGTTTATTTTTGGTTTTTTAAAAAGTTTGGGAATTTTTATTTTGATAGGAATTTTGATGGGTAAAGAAATTGGTTTGGTTTATGCTCCCATAAGCATGGTTAAAGAATCTCGGGTAGAAGAAAATAAACCAACCTCGAAAACAGAAATTTTAGAAAATGAGTTTGGAAAGCTTTTGGAAGATATAGAAAAATACGAGCAACAAATTTTAATTCTTCAAAAAGAGACAAAAACTTTGACTAACGAAACAAAGTTATTAGATAGTGAAATACAACAAGCAAATTTACAGATTAAGGCTTTAGATTATCAAATTTCTTCTTTAACCAGTGAAATTGAAAAAGAAAATAAACGCCTTAGTGAAAATTCTTCTGAAATAGCTCAAAGAAAATTGGTTATCGAAGAATTATTAGCTGAAGAATATGTTAATAATCAAAACTCACAAATTGGAAAATTATTAGCTACTCAAAATCTAAGCGACTTTTCTCAAGATTTAAATTATCAGTTGTCTCTAAGAGCCAATATCGAAAACCAGCTTAAAGAAATAGAAAAAATTAAACAAATTTTAAATTCTCAAAACGAAGAATTAAAAAATAAAAAAAGCGATTTAGAAATTTTATTATCTTTAAAACAAGAGCAAGCAAGAATTTTAGCTCTTAAAAAAGAAGAAAAAGATAAATTATTAGCTATAACTCAAGGAATGGAAAGTAAATATCAGGAGCTTTTAAATCAATCGCAAAAAACAGTTGAAGAATTAAAATCGCAAATTTTTTCTTTAAGAAGCGGCGAAGAATTAACTTTTGAACAAGCTTTAGAATATGCTAAATATGCTAATGAAAAAACAGGAGTGAGGACATCTTTAATTTTAGCTGTTTTAGATAAAGAATCTAATTTTGGAAAAAATAACGGTAAATGTAATTATCGGGAAGCTATGAATCCCAAAGAAATTCCATATCTTATGCAAATTACTGAAGAATTAAATACTGATCCTAATCTTGTTCCAGTATCCTGCCCGATTTTAAGCGATGGAAATTACGGTGGAGCAATTGGTCCTGCTCAATTTTTACCATCAACTTGGCTTGAATATCGTGATTTAATAGAGGAGATTACTGGCAAGGTTCCTTCGCCGTGGAATCCCCAAGACGCCTTTTTAGCAGCTGCCTTGTATTTAAAAAATAATGGAGCTGATTCCCGAAATTATAATGATGAAAAAATAGCAGCTGCCAAATATTATGGAGGTGGAAAATGGAATTACTATCTTTATTCTTATGGCAATAGGGTAATGGAGTTAGCTGCTTTCTATGAAGAACAAATAAATAATTTAAATAATAAATTGATTTTAGAAAATATTGAAACTTATTTATCGTTTAAAGGCATTAATGGTTTAAAAGAAAAATTAATTTTCTAATTCCAAACCATCTTTTAGAAGATTTATCATTTTATCTAACTTATCGTAACTAACAACCAACAACCTACAACTAACAACTAAGAAAAAACTTGAAAATTAATGGGGTAAGAACTTTCTAACTTTTTGGTTGTTAGTTGTTTGTTGTCAGTTGTAAAGTTGCGAAGGTTGTTTGATTTTTAGGTATTTTTATGATATAATTATATAATAAAAAGAGTCGAACAGTCGCCCGGTTTCTTAAGAAATCAGGGAGGAAAGTCCGGATACCCTCTGCTTTTTAAGCAGAAAAACGCAACGGGTAAAAGCCCGTTCTTGGCTAAAATCCAAATTTTAGCCGAGCAAGGTGCGAACAGTGACGCTTCAAAATGAAAATTTTGAAGTATCCTTTAAATAATTTTAAAGGATAAATCCTAATGTAAATTAGGGGTGAAACGGCTAAATCCTTGCGGGGTACAAGGCCGTATCCAAAAGTTTAAACTTTTGGGGGTGCCGCAAAGAGTTGATTGAGTAATTAATCAACCAAGATTAATGACTGTTTAAAACAGAATCCGGCTTACGACTCTTTTTATTTTTTGTTTTTTATGCTAAAATTTAGTTCTTAAGCTATAAAAATAATAAAAAATATGAAAAAAGATATTCATCCTCAATATTATGAAAATGCTCAGATTAAATGTGCGTGTGGCAATGTAATAACTACTGGTTCAACTAAAGAGAAAATAGAAGTTGAAATTTGTTCAAAGTGCCATCCGTTTTTTGCTGGCGGAGAAAAATTAGTTGATATTGCCGGTAGAGTTGAAAAGTTTAAAGAAAGAGCTAAAAAATCTCAGCAAATAAAATCAGAGAGATCAAAAATCGTTTCAAAAGCTACCTCGAAAACTAAATCCAAAACTAAAAAGTAAGAGGTTTTTGAGTTTTATGGAAGAGAAAATAGCACAACTTCAGGCTGAAAAATTAGAGTTGGAAAATAAATTTTTAGATCCCGACTTTTTAAAATCAAAGGATTATTTGGAAATTCAGAAAAAATATAATAAAATTTCTGAAATAATTGAAACCTATCAAAAATTAAAAGAACTTCAAAAACAAATCAGAGAAAATAAAGAGCTTATTAGCAAAAACGAAGACGAGGAATTAGTTAATTTAGCAATAAGCGATAATTTTCAAAAAGAATTGGAGGAGAAAAAAATAACTTCTAAATTAAATAATCTCTTAGATGATTTTTGGGGTATTAAAAAAGAAGAAATTAATAGAATTTTTTTAGAAATAAGAGCTGGTACAGGAGGAGATGAAGCCGCGTTATTTGCCGGTGATCTTTTTGAAATGTACCAAAAATTTTTAAATCGCAAGAAATTTGATTTTAAAATTATAAGCGAAAGTAAAAATGAATTAGGTGGATATAAAGAAATAATTTTAGAGGTTAATGGCAGAAATATTTTTGAGTTATTTAAATACGAAAGTGGCGTTCATCGAGTACAACGAGTTCCTTTAACAGAAAAATCGGGCAGAGTTCATACTTCAACTGCTACCGTGGCAATTGTTCCAGTTTATAAAGATGTTGAATTAAAAATTGATGACAAAGATTTGGAAACTACTTTTTTAAGAAGCAGTGGTCCTGGAGGACAAAATGTAAATAAACTAGAAACAGCTGTTAGAATCAAACATTTGCCAACTGGCATAACCGTTACTTGTCAATCAGAAAGATATCAACACCAAAATCGCGAGAAAGCTTTAGAAATTTTAAAAACCAAACTTTATCAATTAGAACTTGAAAAACAAGCAAAAGATATCTCTTTAAATAGAAAACAACAAATAGGTACTGGGGAGCGAGCTGAAAAAATAAGAACTTATAATTTTCCACAAGATAGAATTACTGATCATCGTTTAAATAAATCGTTTAGTAATATCAGTAGAATTTTAAATGGAGAATTAGAAATTATTTTGCAAGAATTTGAAAAACAGCAAAATTCAGTTTAAAAATTATGATTAAAGAAAAAATTACTGAGCTTGAAACAAAATCCTTAGAATCAGGGGCTTTGGTAGTTTTTGCTACAACCTTAATTGGCTCAATTTTGGGAATAGTTAAAAATATTTTGCTTGCTTCTCAATTTGGAGCAAGCATTTTTTTAGATATTTATTTTGCCGCTTTTCGAATCCCCGATTTTTTTTATAATATTTTTGTTTTTGGAGCTTTAAGCAGTGCTTTTTTTCCTGTTTTTTCTGAAACTATTTTAAAAGGCAAAGAAGAAACTTTTAAGCTATTTAGCTTTATTTCGGTAATATTTATATCTTTGATAATTATCTTAAGTTTAGTAGTTTTAATTTTTAATGATCAAATTGCTTATCTTATTGCCCCAGGATTTTCCAAAGAAGCTTTAAAAGAACTGGCTACAATTATTCCAATTTTGATGCTTCAACCTCTTTTTCTGTCTCTAGCTAATTTAACAGCTAATTTTTTGCAGCTTTACAAAAGGTTTTTTATTTCTACCTTCGCTCAAATTTTTTATAATCTGGGAATAATTTTAGGAATAATTTTTTTAACCAATAGCTTGGGAATCAAGGGTGCTATTTGGGGAGTTATTTTTGGTTCGTTTCTTTATTTAATAATTCAGATTCCAACCTTAAAAAATTTAGGATTTAAATTTAATTTAAAAATTAAAGAATCATTAAGTTATTTTAAAAAAATCATCAATTTAATGATTCCCAGAACTCTAATGCTTTTAGCTAATAATGCAATTTATTTTGAAATTACAATAGCTGCTTCATTTTTAGCTAGTGGAAGCTTAGCTAATTATAATTTAGCTGATTCAATACAAGCTTTGCCTCAAACAATTATCGCTCTATCATTTATTACCGTTGCTTTTCCAACTTTATCTAATTTTTGGGCAAAATATCAAAAAGAAGAATCCCAAGAAGAAAAGGATATTCATCTTAAAGATTTTGAAAAAGTGGTTAAAGATACAACTTATAATATTTTAACAATTATTATTCCAATATCTTTACTATTAATAGTTTTTTCAAGGGGAATCGTATCTTTGCTTTTTGGTTATGGAAATTTTTTAGAATCAGATCAAATAATTACTGCTAATCTTTTAGCTATTTTTGCGGTATTTTTACCAATTCAGGCTTTGATTTTATTCTTAATTAGGGTTTTCTTTTCATTAGCTGATAGCAAAACTCCCTTTATTAGCCTTTTAATATCTTTAGTTTTTTCAATTCCTTTAATTTGGTTTTTATCAAAAGCAATCGGAGTTTATGGGATAGCATTAGGAGTTGGAATCGGGGCCTTGATAAATGTTGTATTTTTAATTAATTATTTACGAAGAAAGATCAATCTTGATTTAAAAAATATTTTAAAAATTTCTTTAAAATCCTATGCTCTTGGATTAATTTCTTGTTTGATTGGTTATATTGTCTATTATCTTTTAAATTTAATAATTGTAAATAGTGGCTTTATTTTT
>Ga0255345_1003627_pt1 | contig 17801 bp, 20 predicted proteins | sample wastewater_treat_6_FD_192415 | JGI IMG/M metagenome (GOLD analysis project Ga0255345, IMG submission 192415) | Wastewater microbial communities from Lulu Island WWTP, Vancouver, Canada - plant20 | ecosystem: Engineered > WWTP > Wastewater > Unclassified | place: Canada: Vancouver, British... | reverse complement strand
CCTAAAGGGATTGCAGCTAACCCCCACTGCGTTCCACTTTTTGTTTTAAACTTTAAAATTTTTGGGCCCATTCCAATAAAAAATTCTTCAACAAAAATTCCATTAATCTTTGCAAAAATAAAATGGCCAAATTCATGAACTACAATTATTATTGAAAAAGCCAAGATGGCAAGTATGTATTGAATTGCTATATTCATAGATTAAATTCTACCAAATCTTCTATTTCTTTTTTGATAATCTTTAATTGCATCTAAGAATTCTTTTTCTCTAAAAGCGGGCCAAAAAGTTCTTGTAAAATAAAGTTCTGTATAGGCTATTTGCCATAACAAAAAATTGCTTATTCTCAATTCTCCACTTGTCCTTATAAGAAGATCTGGGTCAGGGGTATCATGGGTATATAAATATTTTGAAAAAGCACTCTCGTCTATGTCATTAACATTAAGTTTGCTCTTTCCGCATAACTCACAAATCTGTTTAGTAGTATCTACTATTTCCTGTCTTGCCCCATAATTAAAAGCAATATTTAAAATAACAGTATCATTATTAGCGGTTTCTTTTTCAGCTTCTTCAAATTTATCTAAAACATTCTCAGGAACCTCTTCTCTGCTGCCAATTAATCTTATTCTTACACCATTTTTTTTTAAATTAGCAATTTCATTATCAAGAGTATTAACAAATAAATTCATAAGACTGTCTACTTCAATTTTTGGCCTTTGCCAGTTTTCTTTTGAAAAAGCATATACTGTAAGAAATTTAATCTCTAATAAACCACATAAAGAAACTACACACTTTAATGATTTTACGCCTTCCCTATGCCCTGCAATTCTAGGAAGTCCTCTTTGGGTAGCCCACCTTCCATTACCATCCATTATTATTGCAACATGATTTGGGATAGGATTTTTTTTAATTTCTTCAATCGAAGCTGTATTTATAGGAGATGAAAATCTTGAAAAAATATTCAAGTTAGCTATAAACACCTACACTTCCATGATTTCATTCTCTTTTTGATTTAAAATACTATTAATCTTTTCAATATAACTATCAGTAAGCTCTTGTATATCTTCTTCTAATCTCTTAAAATCATCTTCAGTAATTTCTGATTTTTTCTGTAACTTTCTAAATTTTTCTATAGCTTCCCGCCTGATATTCCTTATTGTAATACGAAATTCCTCAGCTATTTTTCTTACCACTTTGACAAGTTCTTTTCTTCTTTCTTCATTTAAAGGTGGAATAATGAGCCTGATAGTTTTCCCATCGTTAGAAGGATTTAACCCAAGATCTGATGCCATTATCTGCTTTTCAATTTCTTTTAAGAATTTCTGTTCATAAGGTGAAATGATTATTGTCTTTGCATCTGGAGTACTTATGCTTGCAATGTGTTTAACAGGAGTTTCTACTCCATAATAGTTTATTAAAATCCTATCAAGTAAACTGATTGAAGCTCTCCCTGTTCTTATAGAGTTAAACTCACGAATCATCTTTTCAATAGTACTATCCATTTTAAATTCAATTTCTGATAATGATTTATCTTTCATTAGACCTTAACCTCCACAGATAGTTGTACCAATTTTATCTCCAAATAAAGCCTTTTTTATATTTCCATGTTTTGATATATCAAAAACTATTATAGGGATATTATTATCCATACACAATGTAGTAGCAGTTGAATCAAGCACTCTTAAACCTTTTTTTATAACATCAAGATAAGTAAGCTTATCAAACTTAACTGCATCTTTAAATTTTAATGGATCTTTGTCATATACACCATCAACCTTTGTGGCTTTAAATATAACCTCTGCATTTATTTCTAAAGCCCTTAACGCAGCAGTGGTATCGGTACTAAAATATGGGTTACCTGTTCCGCCTGCAAATAGTACAACTCTTTTCTTCTCTAAATGTCTTATTGCTCTTCTTCTTATATAAGGTTCTGCAATTTCTTGAACTGTTATTGCTGATTGCACTCTTGTTATTATATCCTTCTTTTCAAGGGCATCTTGAAGCGCTACTGCATTCATCAGCGTCGCAATCATCCCAATATAGTCAGCTGCCACTCTTTCCATTCCAAGTTCACTAGCAGATGACCCTCTCCAAAAATTACCCCCTCCTACTACAATAGCAATTTCAATACCAGTTTCACTTACTTCCTTAATTTCTTGTGCAATTCTATTAACTATATTAAAGTCAATACCGGTTTGGGTATTATCATTTTTTAATGACTCACCACTAATTTTTAATAAAACTCTTTTATAAATTGGCATTAATATTAAGTGAACTGTTTAAATAAATTGTTATTAATTTAAATCTTCTCCAAGAACAAACCTTACAAATCTTCTAATGACAATGTTTTCACCAATTTTTAAGATTGCTTCTCTTACAAGATCCCCAACAGTCTTATCATTATCTTTAACATAAGGTTGATCAAGAAGACAATTTTCTTCATAATATTTTTTCAGTTTTCCGTCTGCTATTTTTTCAGCAACAGATTCTGGTTTTCCTTCATTTAATGCTTGCTTTCTATAAATTTCTTTCTCAGTCTCAATTATTTCCTTAGGGATATCCTCTCTTGATACATAAATTGGGGCAGATGCAGCAATATGCAGGGCAATGTTATGTACTAATTCCTTAAACATTTCATTTCTTGCAACAAAATCAGTCTCACAATTTACTTCAACTAAAACTCCTATTTTTGCTCCTAAATGAATATAGCTATCAATTAATCCTTGATTGGTTGCTCTAGTAGATTTTTTTGATGCCGCAGCTAAACCCTTTTCTCTTAAAATAACTTCAGCTTTTTCAAGATCGCCACCTGCTTCTTCGAGTGCCCTCTTACATTCCATCATACCAACACCAGATTTATCTCTTAGCTTCTTTACTTGATCTGCTTTAATCTCAACCATTATAAAATCTCTCCTATAAATTAAATATTTTATTTATTTCTTCTAAGTCCAAACTTCATCATCTTCAGGTATGTCATCTAAATTACTTTCTTCTGACGCAAGTCTGCTTATTTCTTCTTGTTCTTTTTCTTCAGCTTCTTTACTTTCTCTAACCGCAGCGGCATTTGATAACCCCTCTTTTACAGCATCGCTTATTACACCGGTAATTAAATTACAAGCTCTAATAGCATCATCATTGCCGGGAATAACATAATCAATATTATCAGGATCACAATTAGTATCAGTAATAGCAACAATAGGTATATTTAATTTTCTAGCCTCCTTAACAGCAATCTCTTCCTTATGAGGATCAACTATGAATAATGCGTCTGGGATCCTTTTTAAATCTCTAATCCCTCCAATATTATAAACGAGCTTTTGATACTCATTTTTAATTCTTAAAACTTCCTTCTTTGGTAATTTTTCAAAAATTCCTTCATTTTCCATCTCTTCTATTTCTTCTAACCTTCTTATCCTTTTAAGAATAGTTTCAAAATTTGTTAACGTTCCACCAAGCCATCTGTTTTTTACATAAGGCATTTGACAGGCTTTAGCATTATTTTCCACTATATCTTGAATCTGTTTTTTTGTCCCAACAAATAAGACTATCCCTCCATTGGCAACCAAATCTTTAATAAATTCATAAGCTTCATTTAGCAACGTAACTGTCTGCTGCAAATCAATAATATATATATCATTCTTTGCAGCAAAAATATACCTTTTCATTTTTGGGTTCCATCTTTTCGTTTGATGGCCAAAATGCACTCCAGCTTCTAAAAGCTGCTTAATCGTAATCTCTTTCAAGTTTCCTCCTGTTTTTAATGGTTTTTTCCTCCACCGCGGTTAAATCACCATTTTTACTTTTTACGGTGTGTGTAATTTTTTCTGAAAAATTTTAACATAATAAAATTTTTTGAGCAAATAGTTCATAAAAATGTTAGCATCTAAAGTTCTGTGATAGCAATAAAAGAAAATTTTATAAGTAAGGATGGGTATTGAGAAAACCGTTTGAAGGCTTAAGCGGACATGGTTCCTCTCTATAAAGAGAGGAGAGCGTAGCCTGAAACCGAGTAGGCTTTTCCTCGCTGGGGAAAAGTCTACGTGTTTTTAAAATACCCATCCTTACTTATAATTTTTTATCATAAAACTTTAGATGCTGATAAAAAAATTTAAGTATCAATTTGCTCTTGGATGATATTTATTATAATCATTTTTAATTTTTTTAATATTTAGATGTGTGTATATTTGAGTAGTATTAATATTTTCATGGCCTAAAAGCTCTTGAACCTCTCTAATCCCAGCACCTTCCTGCAACAAGTGTGAAGCAAAACTATGCCTTAACCCATGAGGTGATAATTGTTTATTTATTCCAGCTAGCTCTAAATATTTTTTTAAAAGCACTCTAATGTATCTTTGTGAAATCCTATCCCCGTTTTTATTTAAAAATAAAAAATTACTCTTTTTATAGCTATTTTTTTTAAAATCAAACAAAAAGTAATTTCTTATTTCTAAATAATCTTTTAGACATTTGACTGCCAATTTATCTAAAAAAACTATTCTCTCTTTTCTGCCTTTTCCATATATCTTTATTTCATTCTCTTTAAGATTCAAATTATCCACAGTAATATTAATAAGTTCACTTATTCTAATCCCGGTTGAATAAAAAACTTCAAAAATTGCTCTGTCTCGTTTGCCAAAATTACCTTCAGGCTTAATACTTTCAAGTAATTTTGACATCTCTGATTCAGTTAAAAAATTATAAAATCTACTTTCCTTTTTTGGTATTGAGATATACTGACTTAGCTGGATAGAGATTAAAGAATTTTGTTCCAGAAATTTAAAATAATTAATATATGTTGAAAATTTTCTTAAAATTGTATTATTACTATAATTATATTTATCTAAAAATTTTAAAAAATTTTTAAATATTTTTAAGTTAATCTGGTAAGTTTCATATACATTGTGCCTTACCAAATATTCAATAAATAAAGAAAGATCCTTACTGTAAGCAGAAATTGTATTTGGAGTAAGATTTTTTTCAAATTTAATATACTTGATAAATAATTCTATACTTTGATTTAATTCCATTAAATTAAAATTCTAAAAAGTTAATAGAGTAAAAGTTCTTAAATTTAAATTATACATAATCGCATTCAACATCCTTTAATTTTTTGCTGATTAAAGCCCTTTGCTGATGAATATCCTCATTTAATAACACCATTTTATTAATTAAATCCTCATCCACATATAAATTACTTCTATCCCTATCTTGTAATAAGTCTATAATTTCAGTTGTTTTATTAATCATATCAATTATTAAATCTCTTGCCTTGTCAGACCTATAATCAACTTTTAATTTTTCCTTTGAAATGTCTGATTTAAAAGACTCAAACTTTAATAATACCTCTTTAAATATTTTTTCATTTCTTGCAATATTTATCTTCTTTTTCATTAGAACATAATCAAAAATTCTTTTTAAGTCATTTTCTAAAATCTCATCATAATAATACAAAACTAACCCTATGGGATTTTTAGGCCTCTCTATTTTCTTCTTGCCGAACATGATTAACAATCTCCAACTCAAAAATAATAAAATAATAAAATTTCTGCTTAATTTAATTACCTTTATGACAAAGAATATTTAATACTATTTTGTCATCACTTATTTTACTTAATATCTTATTTATTTAAAACATAACTATTGAAGCTTTTCTCTCTAATATATCCTTTAAACTCTAAAAAAGAAATAATTTTCATAAGCTTACCTAACTCTACACATGTTTCTTTACCTATATCTTCAAAGCTTTTTTCAACAAATCCTATGCAGGTAAGCACTTTCTTATATTCATCTGAATTAATTCCATAAATTTTACTTTCAAAAATAATATCATCTTCATAAGAGTTATATTTATTATAATTATCTTTAATATTTTTATAACATGTTAAATTACCATTAAATCCGTTACCGATGTTAGAATTATTAATATAATTTTGAATTTCAACCATGATATCATCAATATTCTCTATCAATTTGGCGCCATCTTTAATAAGGCTATGGCACCCACTGCTTTTTTCAGAAAAAATATTTCCTGGAACTGCAAATACTTCCCTATTCTCTCTTAATGCAGTTTTTGCAGTTATTAGTGCTCCACTTTTTTCCCCAGCTTCAATAACGATAACTCCTATTGACAATCCGCTGATTATCCTATTTCTAGCAGGGAAATTTTGTTTCAAAGGCATAGCATTTGGAGAAAATTCTGTGACCAAACACCCATTTTCAGAAAACTTTTTGAATAGCTGTTTATTTTCACTCGGATAAACTATATTAATTCCACTGCCTAAAACCCCTATGCTTCCACCTTTTTCTTTTAAAGCTGCCTCATGTGCAATTTTATCTATCCCACTTGCCATGCCACTGACAATTGTAAAACCTAGTTTTGACAATTCCCTACCAAAGAAATCTGCAACATCCTTTCCATACTTTGTACAATTCCTGGTACCAACTATTCCCAATTTTAATTTATTATTAATTACACTTTTCTTACCCTTACAATATAGTATAGGTGGACTAAAAAATATTTCTTTTAGTAAAAAGGGGTAATCTTCATCTTCAATATTTAAAATAAAATATTTTTTATTTCTAAGATCAGCAATTATTTCTTTTAATATATTAGTGTTGAATTTACTATCGTTGTGGTCTTTAAAGTCAGTAATAGTAGCTTTTATATTTTCACATTTTTCATTAGAATCACAAAAATATCTATAGGTTTCTAATAAATCTTTTTTTTCTTTAAATACTTTTGATATCTCAGAAGGTCTGATATTCTTTGTATATAATAAATTTAATATTCTTATTGTGTTCTCGTTTATAATCATGTTTAACTATAAATATAAAAATCTTTTAAATAAAACTAACAATTTAAGACAGATTAAAGTTTGCATTACAAAATTATTAAAAACATTATAAATTATTTATTATATGTCTTATATTGATAAGCTTCTGCTAAATGCTCCTCTTTGATTGTTTTTGAGCCTTCTATATCAGCAATTGTTCTTGAGATCTTTATGATACTGGCAATAGAACGTATGCTAAAACCTGACTTTCTTGAATAGTTAATTAATAGTTCTTTTATAGGATTACTTTCATTAACCCATTTATTTAAAATTTCTGGAGTAGCCTCAGAATTAAATTTAAAACTCCTTTTGCTATTTCTTTCAAATTGGGTTAAAAAAGTATTTTTTATTCTTTCCTTAATTTCTTTAGAACTTTCAGGTTTCTCATTCTTAACATAATCTTCCTCTTTCAACCTTGGTATGTTAATTTGCATATCTATTCTATCTAAAATAGGCCCTGAGATTTTCTTCCAATATTTTTCAATATCTTTTTGAGAGCATTTACATTTATTATATTTATCTCCAAAATAGCCACAGAAACATGGATTCATAGCAACTATTAGCATAAAAAAACAAGGAAGTTCAATTGTAAAATTGTTTCTTGTAATAGCAATTTTTTTATTCTCAAGAGGTTGTCTTAAGGATTCTATAATCTTTGAATCAAATTCAGTAAATTCATCTAAAAATAATATTCCCCTATGTGCTAAACTTATTTCTCCAGGTTTTATATAGGCTCCACCACCCAGCATTCCTGGTGAAGTGATTGAATGGTGAGGATGTCGAAAAGGCCTTTTTATCATTAAATTATTGATATATTTTTTTGAAATACTATATATTTTTGTAACTTCTATACTCTCATCAAACTCTAAATCGGGAATTATAGTTTTAGCTCTTTCTGCAAGCATTGACTTGCCGGAACCTGGAGGGCCTACTAGCAGAATATTATGCATTCCACTAACTGCTATTTCCATTGCTCTTTTTGCTCTATATTGTCCTTTTACATCTTTAAAGTCAATTTTTTCATTATTGCTATTATTATGTTGCTTACTAAAAAAATCTTTAAAGCCACAAGGTTTTGCAATATTTCTTTTTAAAATTTCTTCATTATTAAGCATTTCCACCAACTGATTTAAATTAACACAAGAAACAATATTTACCTTCTTTATAACTGAGGCTTCCAAAACATTTTTTTCTGGAACAAAAAAATAAGTTTTCCCCAGTATTTCAGCCTTTTCAGACATTGAAAGAACACCTTTAACCGGGTTTAGCTTACCATCAAGTGAGAGCTCACCAATAAAACACGAGCTCTGAAATACATTATGCTTAACCTGACCACTTAAAGCTAAAATACATAACGCAATCGGGAGATCATAAAAAGGCCCTTCTTTTTTAAGATCTGCAGGAGAAAGATTTATAACTATTTTTTTTAAAGGAAATTTAAAATTAGAATTTAAAATAGAAGCTTTAACCCTGTCTTTAGATTCATTAATTGTTTTATCCGGAAGACCAACAATTGAAAACGAAGGAAGCCCATTTGAAATATGTATTTCTACAGCAACTTTTACTGCATTTATTCCTACTAAAGCAAAACTATCTAACTTAAAAAACATAAAATAATTATATGACCAAAAATATATTTAGTCAAATACATAAATATGTAGAAATTTAAAATTTTATTTTAATTAATTTATTTATATAGGAGACATATAAGAAGAATGTTTTTGTAGACCTATCTAACAAATATTGAACTCTTTATAACTAAGTTATTAATAATCTTGCTGATATTCAATTATATTTATAGAATAATCCATACCAATTTTTAATTTTTTAAAGTCAATATTTTGGGTATCGTTACTATATAAGCAAGCTTGCACTAATTCTTTATCTAAAATAATAGAAGCTACTTTAAAACAGTATGAAATTTTATTTTTTAAAATTTCATATTCTAACAACTTGTTTTCTTTTAAAAAATAATCAATTATTATAAATATTTTTTTTATCTTCTCCTTATTGACAGATTCAAATGGGTATCCAAAATCAGTCGTAGTCCTTGTTTTTACTTCAAAAAAAACAATACTTCTGGCTATTCTTGCTATTATATCTATTTCACCAAAATGGCATTTATAATTTTTATTTAATATTTGATACCCAGATTCTTGTAAAAAATTACATGCAATATCTTCGCCAAGTTTACCAATTATTTTCTTATTTTTACTCATTAAAATAATAAATTTTTTAAAATATTTTTTCTTGAAGATTTAAAACATTTTTAAATGAAAGTCTATGAATTGGGGTTACACCTTTTTCTGAAATTGCCTGCAAATGCTCTTTTGTGGCATATCCTTTGTTTTCTTTAAAATTATAACCAGGATATATTAAATCAAATTTCTTCATTATTCTATCTCTTGTAACTTTTGCAATTATTGAAGCTGCTGCTACAGATATACTTAATTCATCACCATTAACCAAAGGTATAACTGGTAAAACACAATTAAAATTTATGGCATCAGAAATCACTATATCAGGTTTTTTTGAAAGTTGATTAATGGCTTTCTCAAATACTAATTTATTTGCAATTCCTAAAGAAATTTTATCTATTTTTTTTGAACTTATTTTTGAGATATTGTAGCAAATACATTTATTCAATATTTCAACAAATATACTTTCCCTATCTTTTTCAGTTAATTTTTTCGAATCATTTATTTTCTTAATAAAAAAATAATTCCTTTTTAAAATCACAGCAGCAGCCACAAGAGGACCGGCAATAGCACCTCTACCGACCTCGTCGACTCCTGCAATAAACTCATATCCTTGCAGATATAAATTATCTTCGAACATACATAAGTTAAGAATCCGATTAGATTCTTTTATATCCATTTTTTTACACTAAAATTATTTCATTTATAATTAATTGACAATTCCTATTCTTGAAGGAGGCCAATAAATTAAGAATACTTTGCCAAAAACTTTGTCTTCTTTAATTGGTCCAAAATATCTGCTGTCATAGCTGTCATTTCTATTATCGCCCATTACAAAAATTTCATCTTTCCCGATTTCATAAACCTGACCCGAGTATACAGGTTTTTCATTTTTATTGTAGTAATCATTCTCTAATTTTTTATCATTAATATAAATGCTCCCATCAGGCTCAAGTCTTACAATTTCTCCTTCAGTAGCAATTACTCTTTTAACCAAATCCTTATTATTTTCAACGGGCGAATGGAAAACTATTATTTCTCCTCTTTTTATGCCAAAAAATTTATAAGAAAATTTATTTACAATAACCTTATCATTTATCATTAAAGTAGGTTCCATTGAAGAAGTTGGGACAATAAAAGGTTCAAAAATAAATATTCTAAACAACACAGACACAATTATCGCACAAATAATAACCAGCACATAAGAAAGAAATTCCCTGAAGCTCTTATTTATTTTAGAAGAATTACTTTTCTCATCCATTAGTGGGACTAGGTATGAAATTTTACAATTTAATTTTAATTTTTATTTACGTACGCAAAACTTCATCGTTCTTTTACTTTAACTTTAGATTTTTTACCAACTTTGTCTCGTAAATAATAAAGTTTTGCCCTTCGAACAATACCTGTATTAATTTTTTCAATTGAAGAAATCATTGGGGAATGAATCAAAAAAGTTCTCTCAACACCAATATTAAAGGATAACTTTCTGACAGTAAATGTTTCGTTTAATCCGCCATTTTGGCGACTGATTACAATGCCTTCAAAAGATTGAATTCTTTCTTTATTTTCTTCTTTGATCCTAATATTTACTTTTACTCTATCTCCAGGTTTGAAATTAGGTATATCATTTCTAAAATACTTACTCTCTATTTTCTCTAAATTACTCATCTCTTCTCCAAAAATATATAAAAATTTTATAATTAAGATTAATTAAAAATAACTTTCAAAATATAAATAATTTAGACTGATTTGTCAAATAAATCAGGCCTTCTGTTTTTAGTTATTTCTATAGATTTACTTAATCTCCATTTTAATATTTCTTGGTGATTCCCACTTAGGAGCACCTCGGGAACTCTTAACCCCTGAAACACCACTGGGCGAGTATACTGTGGGTATTCAAGCAAATTTTTTTCAAATGATTCAAATTCTAACGATTCCTTATTATGTATCACACCAGGTAAGAGCCTTAAAATCCCCTCAATTAGTGCCATAGCTGGAATTTCTCCACCAGTAAGAATATAGTCACCAACTGATAATTCAATATCAACTAAAAGCTCGCTAACCCTCTCATCTACTCCTTCATACCTACCACATAGCAAGACAAGATTCTTCATCTTAGATAGGTATTTTAAAATTTTTTGATTTAAAATTTTACCCTTTGGAGAAAAAAGAATAACCTTTTGCTTTTCATTTGATATTCTATCATTTTTTTCTTTTATAAAATTTACAGCATCAAAAAAAGGCTGAGCCATCATCACCATCCCCGAACCTCCACCATAAGGTTTGTCGTCAACTTTCTTATGGGGATCTTTAGAGAAGTCCCTGAGATTATAGACATTAAGCTTTGCTATGTCTTTATTAAACGCTTCTTTAATGACACCAAAATTTTTAAAATTTAAAATAAGTTCTGGAAAAATAGTAACTACATCAATTATCATAACCATCATATAAAATTCTATGTTTTAAAATAAAACCTATATAAGTCATTAAAAATAAAAAGGATTTAAAATATACTATAAAATATAGAAAAATAGTTTGACTTAAATAAATTCAGGAATTAATTTTAAAATAATTTTCTTATTTCTAACGTCAATAGATTTTATATAATCATCAACCAAGGGTATGTAAAACGATTCCTCTTTAATTCCTTTTATCTCAACACTTTGCAAATCTTTTTTTACAAGAATATTATCATTGGATAATCCTTTTTTTACATCTACAACTATCCCAATATATTTCTTGTCATCACTAAAAACCTTACAACCCTTTAAGTCATCTATCCAATAAGTATCGTCTTCTAGCAAAGAAAATTCATCTGAATTACGATATAAATAAATATTTATTAATTTATCTACATCATTTCTACTATTTATTTCTTTAAACTTTACAACTGCAGTTTTTTTAAGCGTATACTCCTGAATTTTAATAAATTCTATTTCTAAAGGTTTTTCCTGATATTTACCAGTATCAATATTTTGAGCATAAAGTAAAGTCCCGCTTAAAATAGAGTTGGGATAGTCAGAAATTATTTCTAAAATTACCTCACCTTTTAATCCATGAGGTTTTCTTACTATCCCAACTAATCTTAAATCAATTTTCTTTTCAGACATCTATTTAAATGTCCAAATATATAATATATGTAAAATATATATAAATTTAACAAATCAATCAATTATTTTAACAATTGAAGATTTACCTCTTTTTGCAGAAGCAGCTCTCATAACAACTCTTAAAGCGTTGGCTGTTCTACCCTTTTTGCCTATTACTTTACCCAGGTCATTTGGGTCGACTTTTAGCTTAAATATGACTGTCTTATCACCTTCATCCTCCTCTGTGATTTCTACCTCAGATGGGTTATCAACTAATTCTTTAACCATGTACTCTAGCAATTCTTTCACTATTTACCTCCACTTATTGATTACTTTTCACTTGTAAATTAACTATCTCAAACAATTTTTTAACAGTGTTTGTAGGTACTGCACCATTGCTTAGCCAATTCAATGCTTTTTCTTTGTTAAGCTCAACTTTAGAAAGTTCAGTCTTTGGGTCATATGACCCTATAATTTCAATAAATCTCCCATCTCTTGGGGCTCGACTGTCTGCAACCACAATTCTATAATAAGGCTGCTTTTTTGCACCCGTCCTAGCAAGTCTAATTTTAACACTCAAAATAAATCCTCCTGTATGCGAATACTGTATTGACGTTGGTTAAATTATACTATTTATAAAAAACTTGTAAATATATTTTAAATATTATCAAAACAGAGCTTAATTATTACTTACTTACTTACACTATTTAAATTTATGTTTTTTTGATTTTTACTTTTTGTGAAAAACAAATTAAATATTACTATAAACAATAGCCCTATTCCTAAACAATATATCCACCAGTTAAAACTTGAAGGAATATAATTAGCTAGCAAACTTTTCACATCATTAATATTTTCTATTAAATTTATGTTTCTAAAAATAAGTGTAATAAAATTGCTTATAAATGATACAAATATAAAGAGGTATCCAAAAAAAATTAAAAGCCATTGAGGTTTTTTTAAATTCTTAAAATTATCATATTTTACTAAGTTATATGAAATACCAATTGATATAAGAATCATTAAAAAAGCAGTAAATGATGGGGCAAACACAGGACCGAGCCATGGAAGTGGTATTAAAAAAAGTAAATCCCACTCAAAAATATCACTTGGCCAATTTATTATTGCTTTTAAGGAAAGATAATAAATAATATCCCAAGCCCCAAAAACAAACAAAAAATAAGAAAACCTTTCTATAAAAATTTTGCCAGATAAGTACGCAATTGCAAAAATCATGACAAGAGTTGCAAATTCTCTTGCAACTTCAACTAGATAATAATAATCAGTCATAAGGGTATTCAATGGGAAAATAGGACCATTATTATAATATATCTGCCTTAAATAAACAGCTACAGTCCCTTCAAGGTAACCCATCGCCAAGCTAAAAATAAATAAAAATACAAATTTGTTAATAAAATAATTTCTGTTATAACTAAAATTTTTCATAATTTAAAACAGTTAATTATAATTTCAGAATTTTAAAAATGGGAAATTAAAACCTTTTTTACCAAATCCTCCTGTAAATTGTTTTAACAATTGTCTAGTACTTTCAAACTGTTTTAACAATCTATTTACATCACTTACATTTGTGCCACTTCCTTCAGCAATCCTTTTTTTTCGACTTCCGTTTATAATATTAGGGTTTCTTCTCTCCTCTATTGTCATCGAATTTATCATAGCTTCCAAACGATCTAGTTGTTTGTCATCTACATTAATATCTTTAAAAATTTTATTCTTTCCCATTATCGGAAGCATAGATATAATTTTATCAAGTGACCCAATTTTTTTTATACTCTTTAATTGATCAATAAAATCTTCAAAATTTAACTCACTTTTATAAATTCTTTCTTCAAGTTCTTTTGCCTTCTTGTCATCTATTATTTTTTCTGTTTTTTCTATTAATGAAAGTACGTCTCCCATACCAAGAATTCTTGAAGCCATTCTATCGGGATAAAAGAAACCAAAATCTTCTATTTTTTCACCATTTGACACAAATTTTATTGGTTTTTTTATAACATAATTTATTGAGAGAGCAGCTCCGCCTCTTGAATCACTATCCAGTTTTGTAAGGATAATGCCGTCGTATTCTAGTTTATTGTTAAATTCTTTAGCTATATTCACAGCCTCTTGCCCCATCATAGAATCAACAACAAGATATATTTGGTGAGGTTTTATCATATTCTTTATAGCAATTACCTCATTCATCATATCTTCATCAATCTGAAGCCTTCCAGCAGTATCAATAATAACCACATCATTGGAATTTTTCCTAAAAAAATCTACTCCATTATATACAATTGAAACAGGATCTTTATTATTGTCTTCATGATATACTGTGCAATTTATCTTTTTAGAATAGTCTATCAGCTGTAATATAGCTGCGGGTCTGTAGATATCAGCTGCAATTAACCCAACTTGTTTTGAATATTTGGATTTAATTAAATTTGCTAATTTCACAGCCGCAGTTGTTTTACCTGTACCTTGAAGACCCACAAGCATGATTACAGTTGGAATTCTTTGTGAAAAATTAATAACATTAGAACTTTGGCCAAGTATTTTTGTCATTTCTTCATTAACAATTTTTACAACTTGCTGCAATGGTGTTAAACTTTCAAGGATATTTTCACCAATCGCTTTTTGCTTAACGTTATCAAGAAATTCCTTAACAACTTGAAAATTAACATCTGCTTCCAGCAAAGCAAGTTTTATTTCTCTAAGTGTGTCATCCAAATCTTTTGGGCTTAATTTCCCTTTATTTTTTATTTTAAAAAATATATCTTCAAATTTTGCATTTAAAAATTCAAACATTTTATCACCAAAATCCCTTATCCTAATAAAGCATTAACAAAATCATTTGCATTAAAATAACTTATATCATTTATTTTTTCGCCAAAAGTAATTAACTTTACTGGTATTTTCAAATCATTTATTATTGTTATCACAATCCCACCTTTAGATGTGCTATCAGTTTTAGTTAAAACAATACCGGTTACTCCTAGAGCATCATGAAAAACTTCTGCCTGAGATTTAGCATTTTGGCCTGTGTTGGCATCAATTACAAGCAAAATCTCATCAGGTTTTCTTCCAAGTTTTTTTTCAATAACTCTTACTATTTTTTTTAATTCATCAATTAAATTTGAAGAAGTTTGCATTCTTCCAGCAGTATCAATAATAACAACATCATTTTTTTTAGCCAGAGCCTTTTCAAGACTATCATAAACTACAGCACCTGGATCAGAATTTTTTTGATGATGCACTACTTCTATCTTAAATTTATCTCCTAAATACTGAATTTGCTCTATTGCAGCAGACCTGAAAGTATCTGCGGCAGATATTAAAACAGTTTTCCCATTATTTTTTAGCATATTTGCTAACTTTGCTATACTACTTGTCTTACCAACCCCATTTACCCCGACTACAAGAAATACGCTTGGTTTATCTGAACCAAAATTTAATTTTCCCAAATTTGAATTGTCTAAATTTAATATATTTATAAGCTCAGATTTTAATTTCTCTTTTATGACTTGCATGTCCTTAACATTTTCATTAAAGCTATAATCCTTAACATTTTGAATTAATTGTTTAGTAGTTTCATAACTAACATTACTCAAAATTAGTTCCTCTTCAAGGACATCCCAAAAATCCTCGTTGTAATTCCTAAATTTATTCCATATATAATTTAAGTTTTTAACTAGTTTGAACATACGTTTCCTTTAATTTTTTGTGAAACTATTTTTGTAATTCCGTTTGATTGCATGGAAAAGCCATATATCACATCAGCAATTTCCATTGTTCTTTTTTGATGAGTAACCATCAAAAGCTGTCTTCCTTGGGAAAATATTTTGATAAGATTTAAAAGTCTATCAATATTAGCATCATCTAGTGATGCATCAATCTCATCAAAAACATAAAAAGGCGAAGGGTTAGAGGAAAAAATTGAGAATAAGAAAGCTATAGAAACCAAAGTCTTTTCACCACCTGACAAAAGATGAAGAGAGACACTTTTATTATTACCTATATCAACTTTTATATCTACACCAAAATCATCTTCTAATGAATTTTCATAGTCTTTTATTACCAACTCACCTTCACCATTAGGAAACAATATCTTAAAATAAAATTTAAAATTTTCATTTATTTCCTGAAACTTTTGATTAAAATGTTCTTTTATTTTTTTATCTAACTCTTCAATAATTTCCTCAAGTTCTTTCTTACTATCAACCAAATCAATCTTCTGCCCGTTTAAAAAATCAAATCTTTCTTTTATCCTCTCATATTCTAAATATGCATTAGGATTAACATTTTTATATTTCTTTAATTCATTTTTAAGTTCTTTTACCTTTAGTTCTGTTTTGTTGATATCAGCACAAGGCTTAAAGTTTTTAATTATGAAATCAAGTGGCATATTATAATCGTCAAATATCTTTATAGTTAAATCTTTTACTTTTTCTTTTATCTGATCTTTCTTCAAATTTCCTCTATAAATGTCATTTTCAAGAAAATTTTTTCTTGAATTTAATTTATTCAATTCAGCAAAGTACTTCTCTAGTAAATTTTGTTCTTCCCCGTATTTATCTTTTTCCTCTTTAAGCTTAATATTTATTTTTTCTTTTATACTGGTTGATTCACCTATTAATTTACTTAAAACCGTTTCAAGTGTACTAACATTTTTTAACACAGAACTAATAATTTCTTTTATTCTTTCAAGTTTTTTTGACTTGTCTTTAAGACTTTTCTTAGTAGCAATTAGATTATCACTACTACTCTTATCTTTTTTATTGCCTATATTGTTATAAAAATTAGAAATACTATCTCCAATTTCTATAATATTTAATTTCACATTTTTCATAAGACTTTTAGCCTCAACAGCAAATACTGGGACCAACCATTTATCTAGATTTAAAATTATAAAGTCAATATTTTTTAAGCACTGCTCGATTTTTTCTTTAACTACATTTCTAAAATTCTCATCTTCAATGAAATCGTTTCTGGATTTTTCTTTAATATTTTTATTTTCCCCATTACCATTGGTTAAAATATTTATTCTATCCACCTCTAAATTACTGAGGCTAAATTTTATCATGTTTAAAATTGTTTCCATCGAAGTTTTTTGATTATTTACTATTGACTTGAAGCTAATTAGCTCATTTACCATTGAACTAAATTTATTTAAATTCTCTTCTATACTAAAAACCAATGAATTTTTATTATTAATCTTTTTTTCAAATTCATCTTTTTGGTTAGTAAGAGTGTTTATGTTCTCATTTATTTGTTTAATTTCAATATTATTTCTTTCAATTTTTATATTCTCTTCATCCCATTGATTGTTCAGCTTATTAATACTAGCAATAAACAAAGAAATTTCTTCATTTTTTAACTCATTTAATATCCTTTCAAGCTCCTTTGATTTTTTTGCTTCAACTTCCAGAGGGTCCATTGTTATCTTAATTTCATGCAATAAATCATTAATTCTATTTATATCTTGTTCTACAGAGTTAAGTCTGTCTTTAGACTTATCTCTTCTAATTTTATGTCTTGAAATTCCTATAACCTCATCTATAATTTGCTTTCTCTCTAAAGGCTTAAAAAGAACTATATCGTTAATTTGTCCCTGATTAACTATTGTATAAAGTCCTTTCCCTAAACCACCTTCTGAAATCAAATCCTGAATATCTGTTAGCCTT
>Ga0255345_1003620_pt1 | contig 17829 bp, 14 predicted proteins | sample wastewater_treat_6_FD_192415 | JGI IMG/M metagenome (GOLD analysis project Ga0255345, IMG submission 192415) | Wastewater microbial communities from Lulu Island WWTP, Vancouver, Canada - plant20 | ecosystem: Engineered > WWTP > Wastewater > Unclassified | place: Canada: Vancouver, British... | reverse complement strand
AATCAATATAATTCCTTACTTAAAACTATAAGAATTACAAATAACTATGAAATAGTTCCTGAAATAAAGATTCAATTAAAACTTAATGATTATATAGATGATACAAAAAATATTTTAAATAAACAGGTTACTTCTCAACAAATTATTAAAAAATTAGAAGATAACCCAAACTTAAGTGAATGGATAAGAAAAGGTATTGATCTTCATGAAAATGAAACAATTTGTCAATTCTGCGGGAATAAACTGCCATCAGATTTATTTGACAGATTAAATAAACATTTTTCGGATGATTTTGATAAGCTTATCAAAGAAATAGATGATAAGAAAGAAGAAATTATTGCTCACAAAGATTATATCGAAAAATTTGAGGTACCAGATAAATCTAGATTCTTCCCAGATTATAAAGATAACTATGAAAAGAAAAAAATATTATTAAAAGAAGAATTAGATAATTACAGTAATTTATTAAAAGAATTATTAAAAAGGCTTTTAGCAAAGAAAGAGAAACCATTTGAGTTATTGAATTTTAAAGATATTAAAAATAATCAAAAAATTATTGAAATAATAATTTCAGATATAAATAAAATTATCACTAACAATAAAGAGAAAGTCCAGAATCTTGAAAGTGAAAAAGAACATGCTAGAGAAAAAATAATCCAATATCAAGTAGCAGATGCTATAGAAAAAATAAAATATTTTCCTATAAAACGTTTAATTAATATTTATGAAAATCATATAAGCGAATTAGATAATAAATTAATTGAAATTAAAAATAAAATTAAAAATATTAATCAAAAAATCAAAGCCGAAGCCATAGGTGCTGAACATATAAATCGGTATTTAGAACTTTTTTTTAATGATGATAAACTGCAATTACAGCTATTAGATAATGGAAAATATCGAATTCATAGAGATGGTAAAGTGGCAAAAAATCTTAGCACAGGAGAAAAAAATATTATTGCACTTGTTTACTTTTTTGCTCATTTAGAGGAAAAAGATTTCAATTTAAGGGAAGCTATTGTTTTTATTGATGATCCCGTTTCAAGTTTAGATAGCAATCATACTTTCAAGGTATATGGGTTCTTAAGCGAAAGATTAAAAGATTGTGGGCAAGTGTTAATTACTACCCACAATTTTGACTTTTTCAACCTATTAAAAGATTTGATAAAAAATGATTCTGATAAAATACCCAACCAAAAATTAAAAAAAGATAAAGAAAATTATTATCTAGTAAAGAAGATTATAAATAGTAATCATACAAAATATTCTATAATAGAAAAACTGCCTAATATATTACTAAATTTTAAAAGTGAGTATAATTACCTTTTTAGCATATTGAAAAATTTTAATGAAACAAATGATAAATCAAATTTTGAGATGTTATATTTAATTCCAAACATATCAAGAAGATTTTTAGAAGCCTATCTTTTTATGAAATACCCTGATGGAGGTAAATACAATGAAAAATGCAAAATGTTTTTTAAAGACGAAAATATAAGCGATAAACAATCTGCCTTAAAGTTATTAGATGAATATTCACATGAACAATCTCCAGAACATGCTCAAAAATTCCCAGATGTAAATGAAGTAGAAAATAGTATAAAATTTATCTTAGAAACTCTAAAAAAGAAAGACCTAGAGCATTACAATGCTTTGTGCAGATCTATCTAATGACATAATAAATAACTTAATTAAGTAACCAAGTACCAATTAGTTATACATTCAACAAATAAACTCTTTACTGCAACAACAAATCCCCAAACAAATACAAACCAGCGGGAGTCAGAAATTGATCAGTTAGTATATAAATTATATGAGTTAACTGAAGATGAGATAAAAATAATAGAGAATAATATGTAACTAGAAGAAAATATGATAAATGAAATTATTCCTAATCAAGATATATTACATTCATTTTTCCCTTAAAGTAGAAAAGTGCCAGGTATTAGTAAAACAAGATTTTTCTTTTTTAAATCAACAAAAATAGTTGTAAATATATATCAAATATGATATATACTTACTATGGAATGGCAAATTGAATTTTATGAATTCACTGGAGGTGAAAAACCTGTTTTTAATTTTATCGAAAATTTGCCAACTAAAGATAAAGCAAAAGTCTATTTTGAATTGGAGTTATTAGAAGAATATGGGATACAGCTAGGTCCTCCACGTGCAATCAAAATAGAGGGCGAGAGATATAAGGGTTTATGGGAATTAAGAATAAAATTTAGTTCAAACTCGTACAGGATATTTTATTTTCTTTACACCCAGAAATCATTTATTTTATTACATGCGAATATGAAGAAAAAGAATAAAACTAGTAAAAATGATCTAGAGATATCAAGACAAAGAATGTTAGATTATAAAGAAAGGTTTAAATAATATGAATTGGAAAGAAGCAAAAGAAATCTTAATTAAAAATGATCCTTTGTTAAAGGATGAGTTAGACAAACTTGAGCCAAAATATCAAGTAATCCGTCAAATTATCGAATTGAGAATTAACAGAAAATTAACACAAAAACAGTTGGCTGAAAAAATTCATGATAAACAATCAAATATTGCAAGACTGGAAAATGGTAATATTAATCCATCAATAGAAAAATTAGTTAAAATAGCAGAGGGTTTAAATGCTGACTTGGAGATAAAAATAACTCCTCGATCTGCTTAAGCCACAACCTTACAAACTGTTTTAGAATCATTTAAGTAAATAACAATTCCAAGTTTCATTTTTAATGCCACCTTTGAAAAAATAGATGACAATATAATATTGATAAAGATTGTTTATTGTGTTTATGGAAATTGCTGATATATAGCCATTAATTTTTTTATCAGAAATTAAAGACCAGACTTGAGAGCTGTATTTATAATGAGGCTGTCTCTTTAATATAACATCTAAAAAGATATTGGTTGAGTTTATCATTGAGTTGAGAATTTGAACTAAGATTTTATGGTTAGGACAAAATATCTATTATTTTTGCAATTTCGGGCGCATATATATTCTTTATGCGATTGAAAATCTTTTCAGAGGTTTTCTTATCATAAATATGTGAAGTATTATTTCTATCTTCCAGCATATCAAGAAATATTTTTTCATCATTTATTATGTTAATCCTAAAAGCTTCCATAAAACTCTCTCTTGGAGTCCTTACAATTATGCCTTGATATTCAAGATAGATCTTTAAAGCTTTCCATAAAAGTTCAAATGTAAATTCAAACCTTTGAATAACACCATCTTTGTCAAGTTCATCTTTGGCTTGCTTTATACCCTCATCTAATTTTTTATAAGCATCTTTCAACTTTTTGATAGAGTATTCAAGCACATCTTTCATATAGAATTTCCCCTCTCTTTAGAATTATATCCTTGAATTCCTTATCAACAGATTCTAAAAATACTATATCCACTTTATACAAGCCTGATATCTCTTCCAGTTTTTCTCTTAATTCTCTCATCTTTCTTACGTCGATTCTTCTACCATCTACAGCAATATCAAAATCTGAATTAGGATTATGCTTTCTGCTTGCTCTTGAACCAAAAAGAAAAATCCGTTCTGGTTCTAAATCTTTCTTTAATAAGGAGGTTATTTTATCAAGAATTTCTTCTTCTCTTTTTTTATAAGATGTTGTTTTCATCGAAAATCCTTGCTACACAATAAAAATATATTTGTTGTATATTTAATTTAATATTCATAGCTAATATAAAAGTGATATTTAAATTATATCATAAAGAATCTATTTAAAAATTTTATTGACAAAATCTTTCTAATTCTAGTTTGTTTATATAAAACCATTTGCTGTATTCGCGTGTATTCATTGCATAATTTGCAGCGTATACTATATTTTGTAGAAGTCTCAAATACTTTGTTTCTTATTCTTTAATAATAAAGTTATATTCATATTATGTTTGTGCTATTCTATACTAATATTCTTAATAATAAGACAAGAATTATTTTATGAGGATAGCTGAGTAACTCAGCTAAAAAAATCACAAAATAGAAAGAAACTCTGCAGGACCTATTATCTTGATTCCTCCATCTGGAAAATCATTCTTATTTCTGGTAATAATAAAATCACAGTAACAATTTATCGCAGAAAAATACTGGATTGAGTCTTCATAATCCTTATTTTTAATCGTTCTTGCCTGCCTTAATATTTCCTTTGTTAGAGAAACAACTTCAAATTCATCAAGTATTTGATCGACCAATTCTTCGACAAGCTCAATTTCAATGATTTTTCTTGAAATATAATAAAGGTTATTTATAGAAATTGCTGATATATAGCCATTAATTTTTTTATCAGAGATTAAAGACCAGACTTGTGAGCTGTATTTATAATGGGGCTGTCTCTTTAATATAACATCTAAAAAGATATTAGTATCAATCAGTATTTTCATACTTTTTTAACTTCTCTTCATACATTTTGTCCCGAAGTTCTTTATAACTTTCATCTGGTTTAGCTGCTTTTGAATTTGCTATCCCTATCCATTTTTCAACTTTTTCTGAAACCATATAATTAGTGGTATTATTTAAATTTAAATCCTGCTTATAAATAAAATCCGATACAATACCTGAAATAGACTTCCCGGTAATTTTTGAAATCCTTTTTGCTTTCTCACTTATTTCTTTATCAACGTATAAAGTTAATTTTGTTTTACTCATGTACCATCACCTCTACGTATAAGTAATTATATAATACGTATAAAGGAATTTCAACCAAATGATATTAAAATAATTCAAAAAATTATAACAAAATAGTACCAATAACGTCACTTAGAATCATATTTAATTATAATAATTTATTATAATAGAATAAGTTTTTAAATATAACTATTTTTTATATATTTAGAAATACATTAACAAGAGTTTAACAAGTATTTCAAGTTACGCATTATTTAAGTATTATGTTTACAGCTATTAAGAATATTTACAATATTTTCAAGTAATAGCAAAATTAATATATATGTTATAATTATTGATATGGAAAATAAATTAAAAAACCATAACAAAAAAATAGTCATACCAGAAAAACTACAACCAATACTTTGGTCAAAAAATATTAACAATCTTGACCCTGAAATTGACAAAATTTATATAATCCATCAGGTTTTAGCTTATGGAAGCATGGATGATATAAAAATAATTCAAAAAATTTATTCAGAAAAGGAAATTAAAAATATCTTTAAAAATTTTCCTAAAAAGATTTATACCAAACCAGTTTTTTTATTTATAAAAAATTTTTTGCTTAACATAGATGATGAATTAAACGAAAAAGATTATGTTAAAAGCCTCACTTGATATCCTTAGTACACTAGAAAAAGATACTCTTTTAAGATTGCAGCCTTTTTTTAAAGAAAAAGGTTTACTATCTGGAGGAACAGCACTTATGCTTCAAATACCAGTTAGAAGGTCTTATGATTTTGACTTATTTTTTCCTAATGAAATACCCCAAAATTTTTTAAGAAAAGCTTCAAAAATCTTTGAATCTAAAATAGAGGTTTTAATCAATAATATCGATGAACTCACTTTTATTGCATATAATCAAATAAAAATTTCAATGATATATTTTCCTTTTTTAAGAAAATACAAACCAGTCAAACTTGATAATTCGATAACTTTATCTTCATTTAAAGATATTGCTTCAGATAAAGCTTATGCTATTGGAAGAAGACCTGAATTTCGAGATTATGTTGACCTTTTTATAATTTTAAAAAATGGTTTCAATTTGGAACAAGTTATATCTGATGCAAAATATAAATTCAAAGGTGAATTTTCAGAAAAGCTATTCTTGTCTCAATTAAATTATTTTGAAGATCTGAAAGATTTTACCATTGAATTTATAAATGAAAAGTATAGTACGGATGAAATAAAAAAATTCTTACAACAAAAAACAAAAAAATTAATGAGCTAATAAACATCCCTTAATTTCCCTGATTCTCTGTAACTTTAACCTAAATTATAACAAAATAGAACTAATTTAAGCACAAAAACAGTCCAAATATACTATTAATAATAATTCCTTTAAAAAAACAAAAAAATTTTTACAAATCTCATTTTATAAATCATAATAAGTTCATATGGAAGAATCAAAAGAAGTTGTAGCTATCGATTTTGAAACAGCAAATGAAAAATTATCAAGTGCATGTTCGCTTGGCATTGCTGTTATAAAAGATTATGAAATAGTAAAAACACTTTACTGGTTAATAAGACCTCCCGAACTTTATTTCAGACCTTTTAATGTAATGTTGCATGGAATAAGTGAGGAAACTGTAGAAAAGAAACCTGAGTTTTATAGAATATGGCCTGTAATTAAAAAGCATCTTGAGGGTAGAACAGTAATAGCTCATAATGCTTTGTTTGATATCTCGGTACTTAAATCCCTTTTAAATGTTTACCAGATAGATTATCCCGAATTAAATTATGCATGCACCGTAAACTTAGCAAGAAAAGTCTGGGTAGGGTTAAATAACTACAAGCTTAATACTATATCAGAATATCTTAATATAGAATTTATGCATCATAATGCCTGTGAAGATGCAAGAGCATGTGCTTCTATTGCAATAGAAGCTGCAAAGAAAACAAATGCTTATGATTTTAATGACCTCTTTTTAAAGACAAATACAGAAATCAAAAAACTTAAAAGAGATTCAATAAAGATTGACTGCACTTAAAAGATTTCGATAATTTATTTTAAAAAAATAAATTAACTTCTAATTGATTTCCTTTTAGGCGGCAATATAATTATTTTAATTTATCTTATGCATTGATATGTGATAAAAAACCGATACAAAGGTTTGCTATCAAATAAGCAGATAAGTCTGCTGACAAAATGAGAAAAATTTATTCTTTCTTTTTAAAAAATAAATTATTATTTGTTTCTATCCTTTGTGCTTTGATTCCTTTTATTGTCTATGTGCTGACATTGGAAAGAAAGCTTGTAGGTGGCGATACCTCATCATACGCTTACGAGCTTCCAAAAATGATGTTACTTCCGCCCACTGGCTACCCTATTTTCTCAATGATAGGAAAGATTTTTTCACTGATACCTATTGGTGAACTTGCATTTAGGCTCAATATGATATCAGCGGTATTTGGTAGTCTTACCATATTGTTTTTGTTTTTAGGAATTTACAATATAACAAAAAACATAGCTTCAAGTTTTTGCGCAAGTCTATGTTTTGCATTTACTGTTCCATACTGGCATGTTGCAAACAGGCTGGAGTTTGATACATTAAATAGCTTCATCATAGCTCTTTTGATATTTGCAATAACTGTCTATATGAACAATCCATCGATAAAGAATCTATATTTTTGTTCTATAGCCCTGGGTTTGATGCTTACCAATCATCCAATAGCTTTTTTTATAATGCCAGCTTTCCTTATTTTAATTATATTGATAAAGCCAAAGATATTTAAAAGGCTTAAAACAACTATAAATAGCATACTTTTATTTATTTCACCTGTTATCACCTATTCATATGTATATATAAGATCTAAACAAGGGTTTGGCCCTATTAATACCTTAAAGAAACTCTTTTATTATGTTACTGGAAGAACCCTTGAAGGTGAAGTATTTGGAGGAAGTTTTGGCGATAAGACTCTTAAAGGGATTTTTATTGTAATTAAAGATTATCTTAAGATAATTTATAATGCATATGGCCCACTGCTAATAATAATATGCATTGCTGGATTTATATTTCTGTTATATCGAAATTGGAAATTTGGTGTTTTTACTTTTCTTGCCATAGTCTTTAATTTAATAATTACAACCCAGTATCTTGATTGGGCAGTCGAGAATTACACTCTAAATATATTGCTTATCATGGCTGTTTATATAGGTTGCGGCTTCAAGTTAATATTGCTATTTATTGGAAATGTGGCCACAAGGATAATTAAGAAAAAATCTTTTGCTATAAAAAAACCTGAAAAATCAAAAGCTTTGTTGCTAAGCATTATTCTGCCCAGCATCCTTTTCCTTGCGTTTCCAAGCTGGATGCTAGTAAAGAATTATGATGAGTGCAACCAAAAAGAGCCAGAGGGTATCTACCTGTTCTGGAATGAAGCCTTCGAAAACATGGAAGAAGGTTCAAGACTTTACGTTTTTTCACCATCAACAAATATTGCTATGTTTGTAAATGAATTTGAAAAAAAAGAAAAAAATATAATTTTGACAGACATTAATAGCGACAAATTTTCGGTACAAGAAATGGTTGAAAATTTCAACGCTGGTATTCCTGTCTATATAATGGGCAAAGTTGGGTTTTTTAAAAATATATTCACACTTGAAGAAGTAGGAGCTCCATATCATTGGGAAAGATTCAATGAAGATTTACAACTTTATAAAGTAATAAAAGCGGAACCAATAGTTAAGATAGAGGCTCAAGTTGCTGAACCAGAAGTTAGTTTTGGCAAAAAATCCACTTTAAGATTTATCATTCAAAACAACAGCAATAAGAGAATAAAAATAGATTCAATGGAATTAGAACTTCCAAAGGGTCTTAAATTCAACTCAGTTTCCAAAGAAGGGGATATCAAGGAAAATCCTGGAATAAGCCGTGGTATGTATATGTGGGTAAGAGATGATTATTATGTAGATGCTGAGGATAAATTGATACTTTCTGTTAGGTTCATTCCAGAAAGAGTTGGCGAATTCACAATTAAATTTAGAGTTACTACTAACGATATGTATTTTGACTCCAAAGATTTATTAATAGAGGTAAAATAATATGTAAAATAGCATTCCAAGTAAATAAAACATATGAAAGGAAGCATCTAAAATTCCTTTATAGTAATAAAAACAAAACTTTAAGAGCTAGGATGAGTTACTTTAAGAAAACCATTTGAAGGCGAAGCGGGCATGGTTCCTCTTTCAAGAGGAGAGCGAGCCTGAAACTTGAGCAAGCTTTCCTCGCCGGGGAAAAGCTTGCGTGTTTTCTTAAAGTAACTGTATCCTAGCTAAATAATTTATCTTTATCATAAAATTTTAGATGTTTACCATATGAAAACATATGTTTATAATATTTAAAAAATTGATAAAATTTTACATTATTATTTTTGTGTTCTATTTAGCTTAAGCTTTAAATTATTTTTTTATTTTTAAATTAAACAGTATATTTTATGTAGTTATTATTGATTATTATTGTTAAAAATTTTTCATTGTTTTTATTAATTTTTAATTATCTTTTGATTCTAAAAGAGTTAGGCAGAAGCAATCGGATTTAAATAAATGAAACTTAAGAATTACTTTAAGAACACTTCGAATATTCTAACGTTTGTTTTTCTTTTGGTTCTTTGCCTTACAGGCTTTGTAATAAGGGTAAGGAATCTAGGTTACTTATCTTTATGGGGAGATGATGGCCATACATTTCTTGGAGCAATCAGTATTTTAAAACATGGTTATCCCAGACTTCCTTCAGGAAATATTTTATGGCATGGTATTTTTGATTATTACTTAAAAGCATTACCAGTACTAATATTTGGTGCAAACGAATTTTCACTTAGAATAGTTAGTGTTTTATTAGGTACAGGAACAATTCTTGTTACATATTTTACTGGCAAGGAATTAGCAAATAAGTTCGTTGGTTTTCTTAGTGCAGCAGTTATTACTTTTTCAACATGGTACGTTCAATTTTCTAGAGAAGCAAGATACTATCAAGATTATCAATTCTTTTATATGATTTCTTTTTTATTTTTTTATCTGGGATTTGTTAAAGACAAAAAACCTTACAGAGCTCTTGCAGTTATTTTCATGGTACTTACTCCTTTAGTACATGGGGTAGGTGTAGTCCTGATTTTTTTATTCATATTACTTCTATTTTATAAAGGAAAAAAGTTTTTTAAAAAAGAAATCATAATACCATTTATAGTAGTTTTTGTATTAGATGCTCTTCAGGTAATAAACCAGGTTTTCTTTTGGAAAGTAGGAAGAAGTTTTTATTCGGAAGGTATCGGTTTTAAGGCACTTGTGAAAGCATATCTAAAATTCCCTGACCCATATTATTTTAAAATAATCAAAATGATGTTCCCAAGCATGTTTTATGTTTTTATGACAGGGTTTTTAGTCTTTATTATATTTTCGATAATAATTTCCATAAAGAAAGATAAAGATGCTAAGAACTATCTTTTAAATGAAAATTTTGTTAAATGGGGGAAAGTAATATGGCCATATAATTATTTTCTTATCCTTTTCAATTTTCTGCTTGTGGTTATTTTTCTTTCACTCGGAGAGATGTATGGGCAGCAAAGATATGTTTATTTTTTAATGCCTCTCTTTGTAATAGGTTTTTCTTATACGATATTTTTAATTTCGCTTTTCCTAAAGAACATTATAACAAAGATTTTCAAAGTAAAATCCTTAAAGGCTGGGACCGCAATTTTAGTAAGTATTTTTATTATTGCTTCAGCTCTTTTAGTTAACGGCATAGATTTTAAAGAAATCTGGCAACTTCCATATAAGCCACATAATGCCAAACTAAATACTTTCTATTCTATTTCAAACTCTTGGTCAGTTCACTGGGATGCAGCTACCCCAGCAAAATATGTAGCCGAACATGCTCAGGAGGGCGATATAATAATTACCACAGATATATATAACTCTCCTCCCTATACTGGTAGGATAGATTACTGGCTTTGGACTGGCAATCTTGTTTCATGGGCACCTTATCATGAAGAAGATGGAAAGATAATTGATGATACGTATGGAGTTGAACTTTTAAGAAGTCCTATGGATTTCATAAATGTTTTAAACAATAATACTGATAAAAATATCTGGGTAATTACCTCTTACTCACTTTTTATAAAAGAACATGTTGATCCGCTTGTGCTTGAAATTTTAGATGGATTTAAAGAAAACCTTGTGCTCACTGGAAGAGATGACACTGCAAGACTTTATCTTTTTCCAAAAACTAGCGAGAGCCAGAGAGTTTTACTGACTGATGTATTTAAATCTAATAATACCAACACGGTAAATCTTGGTGAAGATGGCAAGGTATTTTTTGATTTTACAAATAAAGCTGCTGAAAAATACTTGATTTATGGATTTAGTCAGGTGGAAGAGGGGGTTGGCACATGGGCAACCGGCCAGATGTCTGTTTTGTTTTTAAATATAGATGACTTGGATTCTGACTATAAAATGACTATTGAATCTAAACCATTAGATAATAAAAAAAGCAGACAAAGTATAAGTGTTTTAGTAAACAATAAAAAAGTATTTGATCATAAATATGAAAATATTTCTAAATTTGAAAAGGTCAATTTTATTATTAAAGGTGGTTTACTAAACAAAGGACCAAATGTTATTACATTTAATTATGGATATAGCACTACTCCTAAAGAACTTAAAATAAGCAACGATTCAAGAGAATTATCTGTATTATTTAAAAGCATTGAAATTGAAAAACTAAAATGAAAAAATCATCAGCCCCCAGTAAAAAAGACCTTATAGTAATAATAATATCCTTAACTATAGTTATCGCATTTGGGTTATTTATGGGTATTAGATATTTTTTAAAAATAAAGGAAACAGAATTACAAACAGAAATATATAATGAAGAAAATTTTCCTCTAGGCCCACAAAACTGCATAAAACTTGTTGGTAGTGAGGGAGAGGGCTCAGTAAAAATAATTCCTGGCAAAGAAGTGCATTTTATAATAAATTTTAAAAATCTTGGCAGCAGTAAAGTAAATGACGTCAAATTAAGGGTTAAGATACCTGATCATCTTAATATTTCTAACAATTTTAATACAAATTATTCTTATCGTGTGGATGAAAATAATAACAATATAGTTATTGATATAGGCGATCTTGAAAGTGGGCAAGAGGGTAGTATTAAAATAAAATTTCAATCTGAAATTCCTTTAATCAATGGGTTATACATAGAAAGCCCTGAGGTTAAATTAAAATATACAAAAGCAAATGATTACCTTGGTGTTAGTACTGAGAAAATTGTTGTATTTACTCCTTTAAAAGAAAAAATGGTTGTTTACTCAAGCCCAGATTTTAATGGCTCTACTATTTCATTGGCAAAAGAAAATGAAGAGAACAGTAAGAAAGACGGAAGCGGAAATATAATATTGCATGAAAATGACAAATTAAAACTAATAGTCACTCTTAAAAATGAAGGAACTATGAATTCAGCAGACACTGAGGCAGTTATAAAAGATATAGATTATTTTAATATAGTTGAGAGCAAGCTTGAAAGTACTGGAGAAGTGACTGTTAATGAAAATAGTATATTTATTAAGGAAAAAGGTATAAATGTAGGAGAAGAAAAGCAATATGAATTTATTCTTTCACCTTTACTGGATATTCCAAATAATCATGTTTTAAAACCTATCCTTCAAATAAAAGATAAAGATATACAGAAGGAAGTAAGCATTGCGGTAGAGTCAGGTGCAATAATAAAACTTTTTCCATCTTTTGAAAATTCAAGCGTTGGTATAGTAGATGCCAATGGAGGAGATGCATACGCAAAGGAACAGATAAACTTAAGAGCAATTATAAAAAATAGTGGCAAAGTTTCAGCAGAGGATGTTATTGTTAAAATAGCCCCAAGTCAGGTATTTGTAAATACTTCAGAAGAAACTGAATGGCATTTTAATGAAATAAAAGCTGAAGAATCGGTGGAGATAAGTGCGACATTCATGGTTTCAGAAAATATTTCAAAAGATATCAGTGCGGGTATAAAATTGGTAGTCAATTCATCAAATAGTGCAAATGAGTATGAGATAAATTCAAATCAGATAAAAATATTTTACTCAAAACCTTTTGAGGGAACTTATATGCCTATCATTGGGCTTCATGGCATAGAACCTTATGTGGCTGGAAGATGGGAGATATCTACTGGAGATCTAGATTCCCTTTGTAGCTTGTTGAAATCATTAGGTTATCAGACCATAACTTTGGCAGACCTTCGCGATTATCTTATTTTTGGGAAAGCTCTTCCTGAGAAACCTATTATAATAACAAGCGATGATGGATATCAAAGCGTATATTCAAATGCATTCCCTATAATGAAAAAATATGGATTTGAGATGTCAGTATTTTTGCTTACAGGATATATTGGCAATTCTGAAGCAGATAGAATGATGAACGATTTCGATAAAAATGAAAAATCCGTCGTAAGAAGACCAATGCTTATTTGGCCTGAGATTGCTGCTATGTCAAGTTATGGTTTTGAATTTGGTTCCCACGGAATCAGTCATGCATATCTTAACCAAATTTCAAGGCAAGAAGCTGAAAACGAAATAAGACAGTCAAAGATTGATATAGAGGCACATATTAAAAAACCCTGCATTTTCTTTTCATGGCCCCATGGGAACTATAATAGTGAACTTATATCTATTGTTTCACAGTCTGGGTATGGAGGAGCTCTAAGATACACTGGAGGTGTATTGGAGATTAGCAATGCCAATTTATTCAATCTTCCCAGAGTAATATTTACAAATGATATATCTAGTTCTTCGTATGTTTCTCTCTTAAAACTTCAGTAAGAATAAAAAAATATTGTAAAACATAAGACGAACAAATATACTCTTGAATTTGAATACTATCAAATATTTATAATTATAAGGTTTCTTTTGTTTTAAAACATGAGAAATGAAATATTTTTATCTTATATAATTTTTATTCCAATAGTTGGCTCTTTTGTTTTACCATTTATTGGCAAATTTTCAAAACAATCAAGGAATATATTGGCTTTGATTTTTGTTTTGATATCTGTCATATTATCTTTCATACTTCTACCACAAATTTTATCCAATGGTCCCGTTACCATCAATTATTATTTATTACCTGGCTTAAGTTTTATTCTTTATGCTGATATTTTTGCAATATTTATGGCAATTGTATCATCGTTGATAGGTGCAATAATAATCTTTTATTCTTTTAGTTATATAAGTCATTATGAAAACCAGAACGAATATTATATGATGGTAGTCCTGTTTCTTGGCTCAATGATGGGACTTGTATTTTCCGGCAACCTGATTTTTCTGTTTTTGTTTTGGGAAATTACAACAATAGCATGCTGGCGGTTAATTGGATTTTATAGAGGTGAAATTCAAGTATCAAAGGCTAATAAAGCATTTTTAATAACAGTTTTTGGTGCTTTGATAATGCTTATTGGATTTGTAATTTTATACAGCCAAACAGGTTCTTTTGACCTATTAGTTATAAAAGATGCCCTAAGGGGTAATCCGGTACCAAATATAGTGGTATTACTTGTTTTATTTGGAATATTTTCAAAATCTGCAACACTCCCATTTCATACATGGTTACCGGATGCTGGCGTGGCTCCTTCACCGGTTACTGCATTACTGCATGCTGCTGTTTTGGTTAAAATTGGAGTATATGTTTTTGCTCGTTTGTTTATCGTAACATTTAAATTAGATCCAATTTGGCAGACAATCGTTCCTGCAATAGCCGGATTAAGTATGCTAGTTTCTGCTGGTGCAGCATTGGTCGAAACAGACTTGAAAAGAATACTGGCATATTCGACAATCAGCCAGATTAGTTTTATTTTTCTTGGATTTTCGATGGGAAACTCGATTGGTATTGCGGGGAGCCTTTTATACATTCTTATGCATGGTTTAGCAAAAGGTGGTTTATTTTTGTGCGCTGGTATTGTTGAGCAGAATATGGGCACTAAAGACATTACAAAGTTGGGAGGATTAATAAAAACTATGCCCGTAACAGCAATAGCTTTTTTGTTTTGCGCATTTTCTGTAATGGGCATACCACCATTTGGCGGATTTTTCAGCAAATATATGGTTATTGCTGGCGCAATCGAAAACAACCAGATTGCTATTGCGCTTACTTTTTTTGCTGGAGCTATTTTCACAATATTGTATCTTTTGAGAGTTTTTGTTTTGGTATTTCTTGGTGATTCCAAAATGAACCCAGTAAAAGAAAAATCAGCTACAATGGTAACCGGTGCGGCATTGCTTGCAGTATTATCGCTTGCAGGGGGTATTTTTATAAAATACCTTTCTAACCTATTAACTTTGGCGGTACAGCAGATGTTAGGATAGTAAAAATGATTAACATGATATACATATTAATATTACTGCCTGTTATAGCTGGCTTGTTGATTTTTGCAATACCAAAATCCATAAGGAAAATAATAGGGTATTTTGCTTTATTTATAACAGTTGTAAATCTTGTAATTGCTTCTATTTTGTTTAAAAAAAATTTAATGTATTCAGTCCCATGGGCTGGATTTGGCATAGACTTTTCATTAAGACTAGATAATTTCAGCAGTTTCATTATTCTTGCTGCTGCCGTATTTTGTTTCCTTACTACGCTGTATTCAACAACTTTTATGAAAGGCAAAGATAAAGCTAACCAGTTTTTTGCATACCTATTAATCTCTCTTTCGATGGTTAACGGCGCTGTTATTGCTGACAACCTCATAGTGATGCTATTTTTCTGGGAAGGATTGTTGGTTACATTATTTGCAATGATAATAATTGGAAATAAAGATGCTTTTAAGACAGCAGTTAAAGCAGTTGTTTTAGTTGGTGTTTCCGACTTATGTCTAATGATAGGAATAGGTCTTACCAGTCATTTATCAGGTACATTAACTATGTCAAGCATTAAACTTAGTTTAGACTCTGGTGGCGGGATGGCATTTATCTTTTTAATGATAGGGGCAATTGCAAAAGCCGGCTCCATGCCATTTCATAGTTGGATTCCAGATGCAGCTACCGATACCTACCTTCCTTTTATGGCACTTTTTCCAGCTGCACTTGAAAAACTTCTGGGGATATATTTTCTTACCAGGATTTCACTTGAGATGTTTAATTTAACTCCCTCTTCCTGGATATCTACTTTGCTGATGGTAATAGGTGGGATAACAATTATATTTGCAGTTATGATGGCTTTGATACAAAAAGATTATAAAAGACTATTATCCTATCATGCAATAAGCCAAGTCGGTTATATGATTTTAGGTATCGGCACCGCTGTGCCTGCTGGCATAGTTGGTGGGTTATTTCATATGATAAACAATGCTATATATAAAAGTGGCTTGTTTCTAACAGCAGGTGCTGTTGAAAGACAGACTGGGACTACAGATTTAAAGAAACTTGGTGGTTTAGGTGCTAAAATGCCTGTTACTTTTAGCTGTTTTATTATTGCTGCAATCTCGATATCAGGAGTACCGCCATTTAACGGATTCTTTTCCAAAGAATTGATATACGATGGTGCACTTGAAAGAGGGCTTATCTACTATATTGTAGCAGTTGTCGGCTCATTCTTTACTGCCGCATCTTTCTTGAAACTGGGACACTCTGTTTATATAGGTAAGGTATCAGACAAGAATAAAAATGTAGAAGAAGCACCAGCAACAATGTTATTACCAATGATTGTTATTGCTATTATATGTATTTTATTCGGTGTATACAATCAGTTGCCACTTAACAATTTAATCCAGCCGATTATTGGTGAAAGACTACTTGAAGGACATAATTATGCAGGTTTTCCATCCAATATAATAATAGTGGTTATCACAATTTTGGTTTTGATTATGGCATTTTTAAATCATTTATATGGAGTTAAAAAATCTGGAAGTGCATTAGGAGCAGTTGACCACATTCATTATGCTCCAGTATTGTCTTATATATATGATAAAGCTGAAAAACGCTTTTTTGATCCTTATGAAATAGGATTAAAAATTATAAGATTCATTTCAAAAATATTTTTTAAATTTGATAGAATAATCGATTGGTTTTACGATGTTTTTATTGTAAAACTAACATATTTTTTTACTGGATTAATAAAGAAACTTCATAATGGTCATTATGCCATGTATCTTTCATGGTCATTAATTGGAACAGTTTTTATATTAATTTTTATATTTATAACTTTACGATAAAAGGGAAACAGTAATAAATGTTAGCATTATTTGTTTTAATACCATTAATCAGTGTGTTATTATTGAATCTTTTTCGCTTAGATTTCATTAAAAAAGTAGCTTCCTGGTACGGTATGTTGCTGGCATTAGTGCAAATTTGCCTTGTCCTTTTTGTTCCAATAAACCTATTTAAATCAGGAGTTTTTAGCACATACTTTGCTTTTAATTTTACAATTGATAACTTGTCTATATTAATGCTTTTAACAATTGGTATTGTTGTTTTTACGGCAATTATTGTAGGACAATTCACTTATACTGATGAGACAAAGAATTTTAACTTTCTAAATCTTATTTTGCTTACATTGGCAGCAATGAATGGCCTTGTGATGGTTTCGGATATTTTTTCGCTATATGTGTATATCGAAATTATTGCTGTTGCTTCTTTTGTATTAATATCGACGTATAAAGACAAAATTGGATTAGAAAGTGTATTTAAATATATAGTCCTTTCAATAACGGCTACGTCTTTTATATTATTATCAATTGCAATTTTTCTTTTAATTTCAGGTAATACATCTTTTGAATCCATAAGTAATGCAATCAAAAATCCCGGAAATAGTTCATTTGTCACAGTTGCGGTTGCTCTTTTTGCATGTGGTACATTCACAAAAGGTGGCCTTGTACCGTTCCATGGATGGCTGCCAGACGCTCATTCATCAGCACCAAGTAGTGTTTCCATCTTACTTTCCGGTATTGTCATAAAAGTAACAGGTATATATCCCTTGATAAAGATAATGAGTTTGGCTGGCGAAAGTGGGGAGTCTGTAAGAAAAGTATTAATGGTTATCGGAGCTTTATCTATTGTTGTTGGAGCTCTTGCATCACTTGGGCAAAACGATATTAAAAGGATGCTCGCTTTTTCAAGCGTCAGCCAAATGGGTTATATCGTTTTGAGCCTAGGCACAGGAACTGCATTAGGCTTAGCA
>Ga0255345_1003613_pt1 | contig 17835 bp, 15 predicted proteins | sample wastewater_treat_6_FD_192415 | JGI IMG/M metagenome (GOLD analysis project Ga0255345, IMG submission 192415) | Wastewater microbial communities from Lulu Island WWTP, Vancouver, Canada - plant20 | ecosystem: Engineered > WWTP > Wastewater > Unclassified | place: Canada: Vancouver, British... | reverse complement strand
CCTATTATAAAATGTGTCTCCCAACCGTTCTTTTGGGTTCCACCTGGTAGAGGATCAAACCCATGACCAAAGTCGATACCAAGTAGTCCAAACGCAGGCATGAATACTCTTAAACCGAATCCTGCCGAGCGTTGAAGCACAAAAGGGTTGTATTCTTGAAAACTATCAAATGACGAACCAGCTTCAAGAAAAGTCAAAGCATAAATAGATGCAGCTGCTTTCAAAGTTAGTGGGTATCTAAGTTCTAGAGTGAATTTATTATAAATGGTTCCACCATCAACTGAGGATAATGATTGATTTGGATAACCTCTTAATTGTACTACTTCTCTTCCGTCAAGAGCAAAATTTGCCAATCCATCTCCACCTAGAAAAAATCTTTCAAAAGGAACAACGCCTCTCGCATTGTTGTATGCACCCAAATAACCAAATTCACCCAAAGCTCTTAAAACCAATGCTTTTTGTTGAGAGCCAGCTACTTTGGTGTACCAATCGGCTTTGAATTTTAATTTATAATATTCTAACCAATTGAATTTTAATTGATCAACTTTTGATTGGTCGGCCGCTGCTTCTTGATAGGTGTCAACAACTTGATAAATTGTTTGTCCATTTACTGTTTGAGCCACTCCCAGATAATCGCCAATTGAAGGAACTTGCCCTTGAGAAGTTGGTTGTACATTTAATCCCTTTGATGGATCATATGTTAGTTTATTTTCTATAAGATTTCCTAAATTTCCATAGTCAATACCGTTAAATAAGGAATAAGGTAAGGTAAATTTGGCCGAGACACTAAATTCTGAACCAGATGTTGGATAAATTGGATTTATTCCTTTGTTGTTTCTAGTAAGTCCAAGTGTGAAAGCTAAATTTCTAGAGGATCCATCTCCAAAGGTAAATAAACCAGTATTATAATTATTCAAATCATAATATTGAAAACTTACCGCATTAGAAAAATAGAAATTATCATCTGGAACAGTTAAACGTTTTGAGATTCCTACAGATAGCGATGTAATGTTGAAGCTTCTAGTTTTATCAACGCTTGCCGAATTTCCTGAATATAAAAACTGTTTACTGTGTGACAAAGAAGATGAAAACTGTATTGGTTTTTTTCCGCCAAACCATGGTTCTGAGAAAGATAAACTATAAGTTTGGAAAAAGGAACTTGCTTGTGCTCTTAAAGATACTTTTTGACCGTCACCCATTGGTAATGGTTTGTAGGCATCTTTTTTAAACATATTTCTAACAGAGAAATTGTTGAAAGATAGTCCTAAGGTTCCAATAAATCCGCCGCCGCCGTAGCCACCTTGAAGTTCAATTTGACTTGACCCTTTTTCAACTAAATTGTATTCAATATCCACTGTTCCCGATGCTGGGTCAACATTTTTGAATTTTGGGTCTATAGATTCTGGATCAAAGAAACCTAATTGACCAATTTCTCTAATGGTTCTTACTAAATCTTCTTTACTATATTTTTCTCCAGGACGTGTTCTTAATTCACGATAAATTACATGGTCATTGGTTTTATCGTTCCCAACCACTGTAATGTTATTAAAATAGGCGATAGGGCCTTCTACTACTCTAATTTCGAAATCAATAGTGTCGTTTTCAGTTTTTACTTCAACCGCATTGATGTTTGAAAACAAATAGCCATTGTTTTGATATAAATTGGTCAAATCTTCTGCATCTGGTTTTGTTTTGTCAGCAATTCTTTTTTGTAGTAAAACACCATTGTAAGTTTCGCCTTTTTTAATGCCAAGAACTCTACTTAATAATTGGTCAGAATAAACAGAATTACCAAGGAATTTAATATCTCCAAAATAATATTTTCTGCCTTCTTCAAGTTTAATATTAATGTTGATTTTGTTTTTCTTTTCGTTTAAATAAACTGAATCAGAAATGATTCGAGCATCGCGATATCCTTTTTCTTTGTATTTGTCAACGATGGATACCAAGTCTTCTTTGTATTTGTCTTTTACAAATTTTGAAGCTTTGAAAATTCTAATAAAGTTTTGCTTTTTTGTATTTTTCATGGCGCCTCTCAGTTTTTTGTCTGAGAATTTTTCATTACCATCAAAGTCAATTCTTGCTATTTTTAGTTTATCACCTTTGTCAATGTTAACCAACATTTTTACTTGATTTCCTTCAGTAGTATCAGCGATTGTTTTTATGAAAACTTTGGTGTTGTAATATCCGTCTTTTTTGTATTTGTTTTCAATATAATTTTTGGTAGTTGTAATTAAATTTTCATTAACAATTTTACCTTTTGTTAAGGAGTTGTCTTTAATTAAACTTTCAACTTTTGATTTTTTTACGCCTTGAATCTTTACCTCACTTAATTTTGGAAGCTCACTAATAGCAAGTTCTAACCAAATACTATCGTTTTGAGTCTTATTTATGTAAAAATCAATATCACTAAATAGACCAAGTTTACCAAGTTTCTTAATAGCATTGCTAATTTGTTCTCCTGGAACGGTAATTTCTTGTCCTTTTTCTAACCCAGAAAAGGTTACAACAGTTTGTTGGTTATAACTAATTTTACCAACTACTTCAACGTCGGCTAAAATGTATTTTCGTCCTTGATCAAATGGTATTCTATCTTGGGCTTGTAATTGAAAAACAGTTCCGACAAGAAGTACTGTTAGAACTATTTTTAAAGTATTTATTTGCACTAAAATTCTATTTAATTTGTTCACTTGTTTTTCCAAATCTTCGTTCTCTTTTTTGATAACTTATAATCGCTTGATATAAATCATCTTCCTTAAAATCAGGCCAAAGAACATCAGTAAAATAAAATTCTGCATAGGCAATTTGCCATAGCAAAAAGTTACTTATTCTGTGTTCGCCGCTGGTTCTAATTACCAAATCTACATCGGGTAAATTGTGTGTGTAAAGATGCTGATTAATAATTGATTCATCAATACTATCAAGAGAAATTATATTATTTTTAACTTTATCACTTATTTTTTTAACAGCATTTAACAATTCTTCTCTAGCGCCATAACTGAGTGCTAAAGTCAATGTCATTCGGGTATTGTTTTTTGTTTTTTCTATTACTGCTTCAAGTTCTTTTTTTGCTTTTGAAGGCAATAAGTCAATGTTTCCAATAGAGTTTAATTGGATGTTATTTTTTTGAAGCGTTTCTAATTCTTTTTTTAAGGAAGCTATTAGTAATTTCATTAAAGTATCGACTTCAAGCTTGGGTCTGTTCCAGTTTTCAGTAGAAAAAGCATATAAAGTTAGATTTTCGATTCCTAATTTGGCACAAGATTCAACCGTTGCTTTTACAGATTTGGTTCCGTTTTCATGACCCAAAGCTCTAAGTAATCCTTTTTGTTTTGCCCAACGACCATTTCCGTCCATAATAATGGCCAAATGTTTTGGTAGTTTTTTAGTATCAATATTTTCTATACTCATTTTATTCTGCGCAATAACAAGGTTTGTTTCCAAAAGTGTATGTTAACGTAAACCCAGTGAAAACATACCAATCATTACTATTTATATTTCCAAATTTTAAGGATTGTAAATTTCCGTTCTTTGGCAAACTTCCGTCTAGATTATCTGTAAATGTATATCTCGCACCAACTTCAAATCCTATAATTAATGTTTCAGTCAATTTGCTTTTAACGCCAACAATCATTGGAATAGCAAATTCGCCTCTTTGATAATCATTTTTTGTTACACCATTTAGGACATACAATTCATCATATATAAAATAGGAAACTCCCGAATATACATAAGGTGTTGTTTTCATTTTTAAAGCTTCATGCAGATTAAAATCAAAAAAATTAAACTCTAATCCAGCAGAAAATTCTTTAATGCTGTTTTTAAATTGGTATCCTCTTAATTCTCTTCCTAGTATTTTTGAATTGGCATCATTTGCAATAATGCTTGATTGTGTATAGGAAAACCTATAGGAATGTCTTGGACTTTTGTTCCATTTGTATAAAATTCCGAATGCAATTTTGTTTGGATTGATGTAATTCGTTTTTCCAACATCTCCAATATAATTGCTTCCACCTAAAAAAACACCAATTTCATGTATTTGAGCATTCAAAAAATGAGTGGATATCATTAAAAAAAATAAAACTAAATTCTTTTTCATCTATTTAAAATAGCGTGCAAATATAATAATTCTGAGTACTTATTGTGCATAAAAATCGTATTTATGGCAAATAAAATAAAAGTAATCAGCTAAGTAAAGTTACACTATGGTAGTTTTAAAACGAAAAAAAATGTAAAGTAGTATATTTAAAGTGGATATTTTTTTAATTTCTTTTGTCTTCACCCCAAAGTAATTTTTTGCGAAGTGTTTTAAAAAAGGATTCATTAGGAAATTCAACCATGTTTATGGAAAAGTGGTTTTTGCGAATAAAAAGTTCTGAATTGTTGTTTATAGAAAGAATTCTGGAATCTAATGAGACAAGATATTGTTCTTCTCTACCTGATACTTTTAACTTTATTTCGGTGTTGTCAGGAATAACCAATGGCCGAGCATTTAAATTGTGAGGAGCAATTGGCGTAATAACAAATCCCTTGACATCGGGTGTTAAAATTGGACCGCCACAACTTAGTGAGTATCCTGTTGAACCAGTTGGTGTAGAAATAATCAATCCATCTGCCCAATAAGAATTTAAATGTTCACCATTCAACGAAGTTTCAATAGTAATCATAGAAGTGGTATCTTTTCTGCTTACTGAAATTTCATTCATGGCAAAATCAATTTCTATTTCATCATTTTTTGGATTCGTTTCCAGCTTTAACAGTGTTCTTTCGGAAATGGTATATTTTTTTTCTAATACAATTTGAAGAAATGATTGAATGTCTTCTTTTTGAACCTTGGCTAAAAAGCCTAATCTTCCAGCATTAACGCCAAGAATAGGAATGCCTGAGTTGCCAACATATGTTGCTGCTCGGAGAATTGTTCCATCGCCTCCAATGCTGATTAGTATGTCAAAACTTTGGTCTAATTCAGTGCCTGATTTAAAGGTATTGTATTCTTTTTCTATGATTTTTTCTTCGTATAGAATTTTAAGAAATTTTTCTTCAATGACTAATTCTACTTCATTTCTATTAAAGAAAACAAAAATATCCTTGATAATTGGTCGGGTATCATTTTGATAATATTGTCCAAAAATGGCGACTTTCATAGTTAGATATTTAAATATTTGTCAAGATATTCAGAGCGTTCCTTTAAGTTATTGAGATAGTCATCTTCATTGTGTTCAGAGATGATTTCATAATTATAACGTCTAAAAGTTTGAATAATTTCATTCAATCCGACAAGAGTTGTTTTTACAGTTACTTGAACTTTGTCATTAGAAGCTTCTGAGACAAATAATCCGAGAAGTTTACCATTGTTACTTTCTACAATTTGAGCAATTTGACTCATAGAGTAATCAACGGTTAATTTTTCTACTACAATAATTCCACCAGTCTCTTTTAAAAAAGGTGTTTCGTTTAAAAATTTAATAACATCTGTAATTTCGTAATAGCCAACATATTGATTGGATTCGCTTAAAATAGGAACAATATTGGCATTGTTTCTGGCAAATATTTCTAAAACATCAAGCCAAATCATAGGTTCTCTTACAAAAAAACCTTCGAAAGCGTAACGATAATCAGCAAGCGTTTTGCCAAATTCAAAAGTTTCCGAATCATTAGCAGAAATACAGCCTAAAAATACTTGATTGTCCACAACTGGAAAATGTGAAAAAGTGTTTTCGGCAAAAAAATCTTGAATTTCCGATACATTCTCCGAAATCAAAAAAGGCTTAAAATCATTATTAATATATTCTGAAAGTATTCTCATGTTCTTTTTTCTGTTAGCGACTGCAAAATAATCAAATTTTAGGACATGATGACTTCCTTAACTTTGTATTTTTGTAATCACATAAATAAAATTTTATTTTTAAAGATACAAAATGACAAAATTAAGCGTAAACATCAATAAAATTGCTACTTTAAGAAATGCTCGTGGCGGGAATGTTCCTGATTTATTAAAAGTTGCCACTGATATTCAAAAATTTGGCGCACAAGGAATTACGATTCACCCAAGACCAGATGAGCGACATATTCGCTATCAAGATGCACGAGATTTAAAATCCATTGTGACTACAGAATTTAATATTGAAGGAAATCCGCAACATAATTTTATCGATTTGGTGCTAGAATGTAAGCCCGAACAAGTTACTTTGGTGCCTGATGCAATCGGAGCAATAACTTCTTCTGCTGGTTGGGATACTCAAAAAAACCAATCCTATTTGACAGAAGTAATCCAAGAGTTTCAGAGAAAAGGAATCAGAACTTCTATTTTTGTAGATCCTATTTTAGAAATGATTGAGGGAGCAAAAAAGACTGGAACAGATAGAATCGAGTTATATACCGAAGAATTTGCAAAACAATATGATTTAGGAAATAAAACAGGTATTGAACCCTATATACAAGCTGCAATTCTGGCAAATGAATTGCACTTAGGAATAAATGCTGGTCACGATTTGAGTTTGGAAAATATCAAGTTTTTTAAAGATAATATTCCAAACTTACTTGAAGTTTCAATTGGTCATGCTTTAGTTTCAGAGGCTTTGTATCTTGGATTGGATAATGTAGTAAATATGTATTTGCAAAAACTGAAATAAATGACACAGTCAATTTAAAATCAAAAATTAATATCTATTATATAAGATGCTGTACTCAAAAATAGAAGGCGAAGGAAAACCACTTATAATCTTACATGGATTTTTAGGAATGTTGGACAATTGGAAATCAATTGGTTCGAAGTATGTTGAAAATGGTTTTCAAGTACATTTGTTAGATATGCGAAACCATGGTAGAAGTTTTCATTCGGAGGAATTCAATTATAGGGTAATGGCAAATGATATTTTTGAATATTGTCAAAACCATAACCTTGTTAAAATTGATTTAATTGGGCATTCAATGGGTGGAAAAATAGCCATGCTTTTTGCAAGTACTTACCCAAAATTAGTTGATAAATTAATCATTGCCGATATTGGTCCCAAATATTACAAACCTCATCATCAGGATATTTTAGCAGGTTTAAATGCAGTCGATTTTTCAACAAAGCCCGATAGGAGCGAAGTTGAAGAGGTTTTGGCTCACTATATTCCTGATTTTGGGACAAGGCAATTTCTAATGAAAAGCCTTTTTTGGAGAGAACAAGGACAATTGGCTTTTAGGTTCAATCTAGAGGTTTTTAATGATAAAATTGAAGAAGTTGGAAAAGAATTACCAATCGAAAAACATTTTGAAAACCCAACATTATTTATCCGTGGCGGTAATTCGAGATATATTTTAGATTCCGATTTGCCAGACATTAAAAGACAATTTCCCAATTTTGAATTAAAAACCATTCCAAATGTTGGGCATTGGTTGCACGCAGAGAATCCTGAGCTTTTTCTTAAGATAACTTTAGACTTTCTTGTTTAAAAAACCTTTCGATAAAAGGTTATTTTTTATGTATATCAATATTATTTTTTTGTATCTTCGAGCGTTAAAACCCAATAAACCATATTACTATGAAATTGAAAATTACACTGCTTGCATTATTAAGTGGCTTCATTAGCACTTTTGCTCAAGACAAAATGTTCGATTTATTGAAAGATAAAACAGAAACGAATATTTTATACAACCGTGTTTTTGCGCTTTCGCATGCCAACGAAATGAAAACTAAGGAAATTAGCACTACTTACTTTCTTCAAGTGTATCACGAAATTCAACGTGCCGATTTTAACAATCGTTTGCCAAAACTGGAAGTCATTAGAAAAGCGGCAACACTGGCTAGCATCAAAAACCAGATACCGCTATCTGTTTTAATCTCTGACTTCGAGTCTATTTCTGAAAATGATTTGCAAAATAAATTTAACTTAAATGCTTCGAACCAATTAGAATTAAAAAACAACGAAACGCTTGAACTTGAAAAACATGCTATTAATATCGTTGCACCAATTGTTGCAAAATCGAAAACAAATGAAGTAACTTTTGTTTTAAACAGCGATTTGATTTTTAATACGACTTCAAGAGAAATTAAATCGATTTTTTATTCAAAAGAAAATAGTTCTTGGCAAAAAATAAATCAAAACCAACCTTTTACTGTTCACTTTGCAGCTAATGGAACACAAGAGTTGGCATTAAAAATTGAATTTACAAACGGAACTTCAACTGAAGAATCAATATCTTTTGAAGTGAATAGTACTATTTTGATTCATAGAAATTCAAATTCGGTAATGGCTGCTTCTTCAATAACGGCAACGATTCCTTACCAAGGATTTGGAGAAACGGCAGCGGTTCTTGGACAAGGTGAATTTGAAATTTTCTTAGACAATGTGGATGGTGTTTTAGACAAACCGATTATTCTTGTGGATGGTTTTGATCCTGGTGATACTAGAAACACTACTACTATTTATGATTTATTGAATTATGGAACCAATCAAAACTTTGCTGATGATTTAAGAAATCAAGGTTTTGACATTGTTGTGTTAAATTTTCCAACCTATACAATACCAGGAACAACTACTGTTATTGATGGCGGTGCTGATTATATTCAGAGGAACGCGTACATTTTAGTAGAATTGTTAAATCAAATTAATGCTCAAAAAGTAGGTGCCGAGAAAAATGTGGTTATTGGTCCTAGTATGGGCGGATTAATTTCGAGATATGCATTGCGCTATATGGAAATGAATAATTTAGTTCATGATACTCGTTTATACCTCTCTTTTGATTCGCCACATCAAGGAGCAAATGTACCGATTGGCTTCCAGCATTTGTTTAATTATATGGCTTATGGGCCATTAGGAAATGCTGCTGTGCAACCTATTGTAGATGGATTGATTAAGAGTCCGGCGGCACGACAAATGCTTATAGATCATATGGAAGGACATTTGCAAAGTGGAAGTGCTTTTGAATTTAATACCGCCGCAGCATCTTTATTGCCAACAGGCGCACCGAATTTTAGAACAGCTTTTCAAGATGAATTGAATACCATGGGTTTTCCAACACTTACAAGAAATGTTTCGATTGCAAACGGTGCTGGAAATGGAACGATGAATTATACTCCGGATTTTGAAGTGATGAATCATACTTTTAATATCACCACTTCTCAAAGAGCGATTATTAATTTACGATTTACTCCTGCAGCCAATCAAACCAATCAAGTAAGCCGATTTAGAGGTCAACAATATGTGGTTATACTTTGGATAACAGGTTTTGAAAGTTTAGCCAATTCAAAAGCGCCAACCTTTACAGCAGGACTAGATTCGGCACCTGGTGGAAGGTTTGATATGACTGGATTTGCTGGCGGCTTAGGAACTGACCCAATTTTAACGGAGTTTTTTGATAATTTGAATGCTGACTATTTTACGTTTATTCCAACTTGGAGTTCGATGGCGATTTCTGGAACTAACAATTTATATACTCCAGTTACTGCAAGCACTGTTAGTCCTTTTGTAGCTTCGTCTATTCCTACTATTAATGAAAACCATATTACGTTTAACGCTCAAAATGTAGCTTTTGCCTTGAATGAAATTTTAAACCCACCTTTAAGTACTAGTAATCCTGAATTGGAATCCATTTGGGTAAAAAATCCTGTGGAGAATGTTATTGAAATAAATGCTAATTATTCTCTTGAAAATGCATCAATTTTATTGACCGATATGTTAGGGAAAAATATTTACCAATCGAATAATCAAACTATCCATGGAAGTTTATCAATTCCAATTGATGTGTCAAAAGGGATTTATTTGTTAACGATTGACAATGGAAAGCAACGTGTCACGAAGAAATTAGTGAAGAATTAAAAGAATTAAAAGCGTCTAGTATTAGGCGCTTTTTTTATGCTTTAAACTTCAAAGGCAAATGCACTACTTTCTTGGTTTCAAAAAATTCATCTGAAAAAAAGTCTGCAATGTTATATTCTGTAGCTTTTGGAAAAGAGGCGAGTTCTTTGGTTAAATCGCCACCTTTTAGATAAAGAATTCCGTTTTTAAGTTCGTGTTTGTTTTGCTTTTTGATTTTATCTTTAATCCAAGAAACAAAATCGGGCATATTGGTTACGGCACGCGAAACGATGAAGTCGAAATCACCTTTTACATTTTCTGCGCGTAGTTGTTCGGCTTTTACGTTTTTAAGTTCCAATGCTTCGGCTATGGCTTGAACTACTTTTATTTTTTTGGCAATAACATCAATTAAATAAAAACGTGTTTCGGGAAACAAGATTGCTAACGGAATTCCTGGAAAACCACCGCCAGTTCCAACATCTAACACATAACTTCCGGCAACAAAAGGTTGAATTTTAGCAATTGCTAATGAGTGTAACACATGCTTGGTATAGAGTTCGTCAATATCTTTTCTAGAAATTACGTTAATTTTTGCATTCCAATCTTGATATAAGGTTTCTAATTTGTGAAACTGTTGTATTTGATTTTCAGTAAGATTAGGAAATTGTTTAAGAATTTCTTCCATGTTTTAGCTTTTCAACAAAAATAAGGTTTTTGGTTAATAATTATGATTTCTTTTCATCTTTTAAAAAATTTTAATAATTATCTTTACACCAAATTTAGAATAAAAATAAATGAATACCACAACACCAATATTTTCTAAAACAGATAGCCTTAAGTTTTTTAGAACTTTAAACAAAAGAGTTAACGATTATTTTAAAGAAAATAAAATTGATAAAACGGGAAACTGGAAATTACACTTAAAGACTATTGTGATGTTCTCCATTTTTTTAACACCTTATTTTTTCCTTTTAGCAATAGACATGCCTTTTTGGACCTATTTACTACTAAGCGTTGTCATCGGAATAGGAATGGCTGGCGTTGGTATGAACGTTATGCACGACGGAAATCATGGTGCTTATTCTAGCAAATCATGGGTAAACAAATTTATGGGTGGAAGCATCTATATTTTAGCAGGAAATGTTTACAACTGGCAAGTGCAACACAATGTTTTGCATCATACTTACACCAATATTCTTGGTCATGACGAAGATTTAGAAGCAGGACGAATAATGCGATTTACACAAGAAGCAAAATGGTATCGTTTTCACAAGTTCCAACATTTTTATTCTGTTTTTTTATATGGTTTATTGACTTTTAATTGGTCTATTACAACCGATTTTCTTCAAATGAAACGCTATCTTAAAAGAAATCTTTCTTATGGCGAATGGAAAAAACCTTCTATTCGATGGACAACTTTAATCATTACAAAAGTTATTTATTTTTCTATATGGATTGTTATTCCCATGCTTTTAGGTATCATTTGGTGGAAAGTGATTATTGGATTTTTAGTAATGCATTACACAGCTGGTGTAATTTTGAGTGTTGTATTCCAATTGGCACACGTAGTAGAAGACACGCACAATCCAATTCCAGATGATAACGGAGAAATTGAAAATACATGGGCAATTCATCAATTGTTTACAACAGCAAATTTTGCACCCAAAAACTGGCTAGTAAATTATTATACTGGTGGATTAAATCATCAAGTAGAACATCATTTGTTTCCAAATATCAGTCACATTCATTATGGTAAAATTGCTGAAATCGTGAAGCAAACGGCTCAAGAATGTAATTTGCCTTATTTTGAATTTAAGACAACTCGCGAAGCTATCTATTCGCATTTCAAACATTTAAAAGAATTAGGTCAAAAACCTCAACTAGCTTAATTAGTTGTTTTGTAAGTAGTCCTTAGTACATAGTTGGTAGCACATAGTAAGTAGTACAAAACACTAAGAACTAATCAACTAAGGCCTATATACTAATCCACTAGGTACTGAGTACTAATTCAACAAAGTACTAAATCGCTACGCACTAATCAACACAAAAACACCCACATGAACCATTTGTTATCAGACAGAGTTAATAATCTCTCAACATCACAAACACTTGCAATGGCAGCATTAGCAAGAGAATTAAAAGCCCAAGGAAAAGATATCATCAGTTTAAGTTTGGGCGAACCAGATTTTAATACCCCAGACTTCATCAAAGAAGCAGCCAAAAAAGCTATTGATGAAAACTATTCTACCTATTCGCCAGTTGATGGTTATGTAGAATTGAAAGAAGCCATATGTAGAAAATTCAAAAGAGATAACAACCTAGAATACAAACCATCACAGATTGTTGTTTCTACTGGAGCAAAACAAGCCTTATACAACATTGCACAAGTAATGTTAAATGATGGTGACGAAGTTATACTTCCAGCACCTTATTGGGTTTCTTATTATGAAATCATCAAGCTATCTGGTGGAACTCCAATTGAAGTTCCAACTTCTGTAGAAACAGATTTCAAAATGACAGCCGAACAACTAGAAAAAGCAATTACACCAAAAACGAAAATGATGTGGTTTAGCTCGCCTTGTAATCCTAGTGGTTCAGTATATAACCGTGAAGAATTAACAGCTTTGTGCAAAGTTTTAGAAAAACATCCAAACATCTATGTCGTTTCAGATGAAATCTACGAACATATTAATTTTTCGGGAACATTTTGTAGCATTGCTTCCATTCCTGGAATGCTTGAAAAGACGGTTACTGTCAATGGCGTTGCCAAAGCTTTTGCCATGACGGGTTGGAGAATCGGATACATTGGCGCACCCGAATTTATAGCAAAAGCATGCACTAAAATTCAAGGACAAGTTACTTCTGGAGCAAATTCTATTGCACAACGAGCAACTATAACGGCAGTTGATGCTGATCCAAGTGTACTAAACGAAATGGTTGCTGCCTTTAAAAGTAGAAGAGATTTAGTAGTAGGTTTTATCCAAAATATTCCTGGTTTAAAAATTAATATTCCAGAAGGTGCATTTTATGTTTTTCCAGATGTTTCTTCTTTCTTTGGAAAAACGCTAAAAGGAACAAAAATTGAAAACGCAACCGATTTATCAATGTATTTACTGGCAGAAGCAAATGTAGCAACGGTTACTGGCGATGCTTTTGGAAATCCAAATTGTTTGCGAATTTCTTATGCCACTAGTGAAACTATTTTGACTGAAGCTTTGAAAAGAATAAAAGAAGCGTTAGCATAAATAAAAATTTGTTTCAGGTTTCAAGTTTCAGGTTTAAAACTTGGAACTTGAAACCTTAACTTGAAACAAATACAATGGCAAAAATACTACTACTAGGTTCGGGCGAATTAGGAAAAGAATTTGCAATTGCGGCACAAAGAATTGGTCAATATATCATAGCTATTGACAGTTATGAAAATGCTCCAGCGATGCAAGTAGCACACGAATTTGAAGTCATCAATATGCTTGACGGTTCTGAACTAGATAGAATTGTAGGTAAACATCAACCTGATTTTATTGTTCCAGAAATTGAAGCTATTCGCACGGAGCGTTTTTACGAATATGAAAAACAAGGTATAACTGTTGTTCCTTCTGCAAAAGCTGCCAACTTTACTATGAATAGAAAAGCAATTCGTGATTTGGCGGCTAAAGATTTAGGGCTACGAACTGCCCGTTACCGCTATGCAACCTCAGCAGACGAATTACAAAAAGCAGTTCGAGAAGTTGGGATACCATGCGTTGTAAAACCATTAATGAGTTCGTCTGGAAAAGGACAATCAACTATAAAATCTGTAGAAGATATTTCAAAAGCTTGGAATTATGCAGTTGAAGGTTCACGAGGCGATGTAATTGAAATAATTGTGGAAGCTTTTGTTGATTTTCATTCAGAAATAACATTATTAACCGTAACACAAAATGGAAACCCAACTTTATTTTGCGCACCAATTGGTCACAGACAAGAGCGTGGTGATTATATGGAAAGTTGGCAACCCGCTAGAGTTTCTAAAAAAGATTTAGCAGAAGCACAAGATATGGCAAGAAAAGTTACCGAAGCACTTGGTGGTGCTGGTCTTTTTGGCGTGGAGTTTTTCTTAACTAATGAAGGTGTTTATTTCTCCGAATTATCGCCTCGACCACACGATACTGGAATGGTAACATTAGCAGGAACACAAAACTTCAACGAATTTGAATTGCACCTTCGAACCATTTTAAGTTTACCTATCTTCGAAATAACTTTAGAGAAAAATGGTGCAAGTGCAGTTGTATTAGCATCTGAAAACTCAAATAATCCAACCTATACTGGAATTGAAAAAGTAGCTGCTTTACCTAAAACTGATTTTCGTATCTTTGGAAAACCAACTTCGCGACCATACAGAAGAATGGGTGTTGTATTAACCCATGACACATTGCAAACTCCAATTGAAGAAATTGTAGAGAAAGCTAAAGTCAATTCAAAATTAATAATAGTAAATCCGTAAATTATGAAAAATGTATTCTCATTAGTAATCCTTTTTGTTTCGATTACAATTAGCGCACAAGAAAAACCAAAAGTTCAAATCGTAGAAGCGTCTTGTGGTCAATGTCAGTTTGGGATGAAAGGCAAAAAAGGCTGTGATTTAGCCGTTCGGATAGACGGGAAATCCTATTTTGTTGATGGAACAAAGTTAGACGATCATGGAGATGCACATGCAGAGGATGGATTTTGTTCAGCAGTAAGAAAAGCAGAAGTTGTTGGTGAAGTAAAAGACAATAAGTTTGTTGTTTCCTATTTTAAATTACTTCCAATAAAAGAATAATTGGCATTAATTCTTGAAAATATCTCAAAAATAGTTTCTCTTTCCACAGAAGAAGAAAATTTGTTTTTAACAAAAGTTGAAATAAAAAGGTACAAACATAAAACAGTACTTTTAAATGCTGGGGAAATTTGTAAACATTCCTATTTCGTCAATTCTGGTATTCTAAGAAGTTTCACTATTAATGATCATATTGTAGAACACGTTTTACATTTTGCATGCGAAGGTTGGTGGATTGGCGATATGTATAGTTTGCTTTCACAAAAACCAGGAAATCTTTTCATCGAAGTTTTGGAAGATGCCGAAGTTATTCAGTTGTCCAAAGAAAATCAAGATGAGTTGTATGAAAAAATCCCAAAGTTGGAACGCTTTTTTAGGATACTAACTGAAAACTCACTCGTAGCTCATCAAGAACGATTGATGGACAGTTTAAGTTTAACTGCCGAAGAAAGATTTGAAAAATTTTATAAAAAATATCCAACATTACTTCAAAAAGTACCGCAAAAACACATTGCTTCCTATATTGGCGTTACTCCTGAGTTTTATAGTAAAATGAAAAGTAAACTGCTTCGGAGTTGATGCTTAAATATCATTTTATTCAATTAATAATTACCAATTAGCAAAAGAAACACCAATTCCAAAAGTTGTTTGACTCACATTATAATCAATTAAAGTTTCACCATAGCCTTGAAATACTTGCGCTTGACCTCTCAAATGGCCATGTATCGGAAACACATAATTCAATTGAATATTTCCTTTTTGAAGTGTCGAAAACGAATGAGATATAATGGTGTAAAACTCATGTAGCTGTTGCGCAACCACTACCAAAAAAATAAGATTTGACAAGAATTAAAAAAACAACCTTTTTAAAAGCGATTTAAAGAAGGTTGTTTTTAAGTTTTACATAGAAATTTGCAAAAATAGAATGGCTTAAAAACCCGCTTTTGATTTCGTGAAAATAGGTTTTGAGTAAGCCAGCCGTTTTTCTAACTTTTAGTTGCATTAGTTGCAGTTGGATGGTTGGTTTTTTGACAACAAATCGCAAGTATTTCTTTAAATTATAAGTTAAACTTGCCATCAAAACATGTTTGTTGGCGTTTTTGATTCCTCGGGTATTGACTCGCTTCATGTTGGTAAAGTTGACGAGCGTTCCGATAACAGGTTCAACGGTTTTACTTCGCACTCGCACCATTTTCTTGGTGTATGCTGGGTTTTCGTTCAGCTTTTGATGCATTCGGTCGTAATGTTCTTTGTGGATACTGTCATCTATTTTTTTGAACTTGGTGGTTTTACCACAACATTGTTCTCGAAGTGGACACATTTTACAACTGCTTTCACTACTGCGATAGGTGCGTTTGGTGTAGCCTTTGCTGTCGGTCTTTTCGCCTTTGAAGAGTAGTTTGGCGTGATTTCCGCCTTCTTTTATACATTCATATTGGTGGAGTTCTTTGTTGAAAACAAAACCTTCTCGCTCGGTTTTGTATTGTCCGAAGTTCGGGATAAAGGCATTGATTTTGTTTTCATGTAGATAGTTCAAGGCTTCGCCACTGCTGTAACCGCCATCGGCTAAAACCTCTTCTAGTGCGATGTCGTTTTCTTCAAGATTTTCTTTAGTAAGTTCGACAATTTGCTCTAAACATTGAGAGTCTCTTTTGTCTGTAAAGTCGGAACATGCTCCGGTAATGACATGATGTCCGTCGTCAACAGCTATTTGTCCAAAGTAATTGAGTTGTCTGGCTTTGCCAGGTTTGACACTTATTTTGGCATCGGGGTCAGTGGGTGAATAATGCGTGTGATTTGATAAATATTTTGGTCGGATTAGATTACCGTGTTCATCGGTTCTATCGCCTTTTTGACTGCCTTTTGGCATGTCTTTATAGGCTTGCTCTTTCCAATTATGGTGTTGCTCTACTAACTTTTTTCGGGTCGTAGTGGTTTTAAATTCGCTGTTTTGTTCAAGTTCGTTTACAAATGCACTGGCATCTTCCAAAACTTCTTTTTCTACTAAACTATCCAAGGATGCATTGGCTTTGATAAAAACGCTATCAATGGCTTGGCGTTTGCCGCGAACCATTCCTTTGCTCACGCACATCGAAAGTACTTCTTTAAACAAACTCAAAAACACTTCTTCACCATACAATTGGCGTGTTCTGCTGATGGTCGAATGCCAGGGCAAAGCTTCATGGACATCGTAACCCAAAAACAATCGAATGGATAAGCTATCACTACAAAATGCAATCAGTTGCCTATCGCTATTGATATTGTTCAAATAACCAACGAGTAGTATTTTGAAGAAAACAATCGGGTCAATACTCTCTTGACCCTCTTTGCCGTAATACTTTTTTGTAGCTTTTCGTAGAAAATGCAGATCGAGTTCGTTAGCTACTCGTCTGTAAAAATTATCCGCTGGAACCATGTCAACAAGGTTAACCGAAACGAATAATTGAGGCGTGAAATTCTTTTTTCCTTGCATGATTAAAAATACAAAAACGATAGTTTTTATGCAACTTTTTTTTGGTATATTTGAGGAGTTGTGCAACAAGCACAAGGGTTTGGCGTAATGGCGGCTGACCGATTTCTATTGAGCTGACGTGCAAAGTTGAACAGTAGTAATTCTAATCAGCTTCAGTGCTAAAAATCCGCCACTACGCCAAGCCCCGACCGTTATGCCTCATTTATGAAAAACGCACAATGAAAACAGGAAATATAAATATTTTAATTGCATTTTTACTAATATTTAGTTGTTCTTTTAGTCAAGTAAAGTTAGAGGGAAAAATTATTTCTGGTAGAACAAAACTGAAACCAACCGAAAGTGTTTTGATTGTTCCTGAAAAAACTTTCAAAGGTACTTTTACTGATTCACTTGGTAATTTTGTTTTAGATAATTTAGAGTTTAATAAAACTTACATTCTTAAAACAAGTTCAATAGAATTAGGTACTGTGGAAATTGAATTAAAAACTGGAAATGAATCTGTTATTCGTAAAACTTTTGAAATAAACTCTAATTGTAAATTTAATTCTGAAAGTGCTGAAACAGATTGGATAAATAAAAATCCGAAATTACTCTTAATTGGTTCAATTGTTCCGATCGGAAATTCGAGAAAAGATAAAAAATTTGAAGAACGTTATAAAATCAAATATTATGATTTTGGATGTACACCTGAAGCTTTAGAATGTATTGTTGAATATAATAAAACAATCTTTAAGCTTATGAATTTAAAGTATGGTGAGAAATGGAAATCGAGAATGAGA
>Ga0255345_1003599_pt1 | contig 17891 bp, 14 predicted proteins | sample wastewater_treat_6_FD_192415 | JGI IMG/M metagenome (GOLD analysis project Ga0255345, IMG submission 192415) | Wastewater microbial communities from Lulu Island WWTP, Vancouver, Canada - plant20 | ecosystem: Engineered > WWTP > Wastewater > Unclassified | place: Canada: Vancouver, British... | reverse complement strand
TGTTAATAGAACACATGATTGTCCTTGCGGCATATCAATTCAAACTGCTATTTTTGCGCCCATGAGTTCAACTACAGTTAAAAAATTCAGCGGCGAAGAGCTGTTTAAGAATGTAATCAGTCATGCGAAAGAGTATGGCTTTATCTTTCAATCGTCAGAAATCTACGACGGACTAAGTGCTGTATACGATTATGGCCAGATGGGTGTAGAGTTAAAAAAGAACATCCGTGAGTACTGGTGGAAATCGATGGTGCAGCTTAATGAAAATATCGTGGGAATTGATGCCGCCATTTTCATGCATCCAACCACATGGAAAGCTTCGGGTCACGTTGATGCTTTTAACGATCCTTTAATCGATAATAAAGATTCGAAAAAGAGATATCGTGCCGATGTATTAATTGAAGAGCATGTTGCGAAGATTGAAGCTAAGATTCAAAAAGAAGTAGAAAAGGCAAAAGCACGTTTTGAGAATTTCGATGAAGCGATGTTTGTTTCTACAAATCCTCGTGTAGTAGAAAATCAAAAGAAAATTGATGAGATCAATGCACGATTTAAAACAGCATTGAACGACAATAATCTTGAAGATGTTAAACAACTTATTCTCGATTTAGAAATTGTTTGTCCGATAAGCGGTACTCGAAACTGGACCGACGTACGTCAATTTAACTTGATGTTCAGTACACAGCTTGGTTCGGTGAGCGATGAGTCGAATACGATTTATCTTCGTCCTGAGACAGCCCAAGGAATCTTCGTTAACTTTTTAAATGTGCAAAAGACAGGAAGGATGAAAATTCCTTTTGGTATTGCGCAAACAGGAAAAGCATTCCGAAATGAAATCGTAGCGCGACAATTTATCTTCCGCATGCGCGAATTCGAACAAATGGAAATGCAATTTTTCGTGAAGCCGGGAACAGAAATTGAATGGTACGAAAAATGGAAAACGAAACGTATGCAATGGCATAGAAGTTTAGGATTTCCTGAAAGTAAATATCGTTTCCACGATCATATTAAGTTAGCGCATTATGCAAACGCTGCTGCGGATATTGAATTTGAGTTTCCTTTCGGATTTAAAGAGCTAGAAGGAATTCACTCGCGTACCGACTTCGACTTGAAAAGCCATATGCAATACTCAGGAAAGAAATTGCAATATTTCGATCCTGAAGACAATGAAAACTATATTCCTTATGTTGTAGAAACATCTATCGGATTAGATCGTATGTTTTTAGCGATGATGTCGATGGCATTGAATGAAGAAATTTTAGAAGATGGAAGTTCGAGAGTAGTGATGAATATTCCGCCGTTCTTAGCTCCTTACAAAGTAGCTGTTCTTCCTTTAATGAAGAAAGACGGATTGCCTGAGAAAGCTCGTGAGATCATCGATAAATTGAAGTTGGATCACTTATGCATCTACGAAGAAAAAGATGCGATAGGAAAGCGATATAGAAGAATGGATGCAATTGGAACACCATATTGCATTACGGTAGATCATCAAACGTTAGAAGATCAAACGGTAACTATTCGCGATCGTGATACAATGAAACAAGAGCGCGTTTCAATCGATCAATTAGCTAGTATTGTTAATCAGAAAGTAAGTATGAATTTACAATTGGCGAAGTTGATGTAAATGACCCATAAAAACTAAACCCCGATTATCTGCCGTAAGAACGATAATCGGGGTTTGACTTTTATAAGAGAATATGTGTTATTCGCTCGAAATAGTTAATTGTCTTTAATAATTTTCAATAGCATTTCAGGACTCATTATTTTGCATTTGGCTTTTTTATAATCTTTAAGATTTCTTGTAACAATAATATCTATCCCGTGATTTAGAGCGGTATGATACTGAATCGCATCTTCAAAATCTTTAAAATCAGAAGAAAGGGCTAGGTCAATTGTTTTATCGTCAACTGCAAGTACATGAACTAAAGTTTTAAATCGCGACAATATTTTTCGAGCGTCATTAATTTTAAAATGTGACTGAAGAATATAATCGATATTCGAAAATGAAAGCGATGAAACATACAAACGAATTTGCTTTCGGTCACCTAACGAGAATATCCTTTCAGCTGATTCATTAAATGGTTTTCTGCCTGACAATAAATCAAGGCAAACATCAACGTCAATAAATACTTTCTGCATGTTAGATAGCGTATTTTTTGATCAAATGTTTCTTATGGGCATCCTTTCCAAGTTCAGCTTTGTTAACGGGAATAATTCCGGATAAGCTTTTCACCAGAGGCGTAATTTCAATTGAGCTGACTTTAGGTTTTTCAGTAATAAATTCCAGATACTCTTCCACTAATTTAGAGACACTGGTTTTCTTTTTACGGGCGTAAGATTTGGCCTTTGTTATCACTTTATTGTCGATTTTCAATGTCAATTTAGCATCCATAGGAATCATTTATACGTACAAAATTATAAAACTGTACGTATGATGTCAAGAGGGAAATTACCTGTTTTTCGTAAAATCATACGAATTCCACCCTAATTTATTCGGAATAATCATTTCTCGGCTATAAATGGGAATCGAATTCCGATGGGAGATATTAAGATAGGTTGGCAAATTTGCGAATGATATTGGGATATCTATTTTGGCTTCTCCTAGAATATTTAAAATGCAAGATTGGTGAAAATTGCTTGTCGGGGATATCAGTTCGATCGTGATGCTGTCGCACGCCATTGGGTCGCTGCTCATTCCGACATTGTAAAGCAAGGGGTGCATTCTTTTGTTTCCTTCATATAACCCTTGAATAAAAACATTTACATGAAACTCGAATGTTGTTTGAATAAAGTTAGTATCGATGCGAATATTATCAAGGTAAATATTGTTTCCGTAATGTCCGATATTATTAAATCTGAAAAGAATCTGATCGGTTCCTTCGAAGGATGATAGCGCAATAGTATCAGTTCTCCATTGGGCCATGTTCGGCAGAAAATAGGATTGTTGTGGAGGAGCGGTTGCTAATTGGTCTCCTGATTTACAGTAAATAGTCTTATAGCTTATTCCGCAGTCAGTAGACAACTGAATTTCTAAGCTGTCATTTCGTGAAGAATCATAAGGAGCATAGGCGAGATCAAATAATAATTGCGATGCTCTATTAGAAGTAATTTTTAAACGTTTCGATTGCATGATGTCTTTTTCGCCCTGCTCATTATGTAAGTAATTCTCAAAGGTCATTGAATGCTGATGGCTGCTATCGGTCAAGATTCTTCTCCATTGATAATATGGCTCGCCACCATTGATGATGGTATCAATAAAAGAGTTTTCATTTTCGAATAACTCGTATGGAAGAGAGGAATCAGCTAACGTTGAAATTAAATTGTGTTTAATAATTGTATCGGATGAAACAGAATTTTTGGCAATAAGGAACACATCAAAAACACCGGAAGAATCATAGGTAACTGTTGGATTTATTAATGTGGAGGAAGAAGGGTTGCCTCCTGAAAAATACCATTGAAAACCTTCATTTGCACCACGACTCAAATTTTTAAATTGAATAGTAGTCCCGCGACAAATATTTGTAGCATTCACTTCGAAATTAGCGTGAAGGCTTCTCAAAGAATCAAACGAAGCCTCAAGGACACCAATTCCTTTGTAAAATAAAAAGAGTCTCGCATCAATATTGGAAGAACTGAACAAATGCATTTCTGAAATAGGAATTCTTGTGGGTAATGATGCATTAAATGGTAGCCATTGTAATCCTCCGGGTTTTCGGTAATACACGGCGTTAGTCCCGCCGGCAATAAATAATAGTCCCGGTGTATAAGGATCTTGTTCCAACGATTTCCACTCTATCCCCGATGGTAATCCCGAAGAGAACGACTGCCAATGAATTCCATCATCATAAGAGATAAACACCGAATCGCCGCATGTAATGACTAACTCGTTGGAAGTGCTTTTTAATGCATGAATTGAAGATGATGATCCAGGATATGTTCTTATAGAATAATTGAAAGAGCTATCATTGACATTCGCACAATAAATTAGTTGATGGAGATTATTAAAAGCAAAAAGTATGCTATCATACAACAGCAAAGTAGGTATCACATTATTAGAAGAGTAAATTAAATTGGCAGAAGAATCAATTGTTGAATAACGATAAATTCCTGCTGATGCAGAAATAAAAACAAGTGTTGAATCAGTATTCGAGAAAGCGATATCATCAAAGTGATTCTCCGATGCCAACAACTGACTTTCTTGAAAGTTTGTAAGGTTCATTGATTTTCCCGTTGATGAATAAAAGAGTATAGGGTTTTTGCTATTCGAAAATTTGCAGGAAGAACTAAAAGGAGGGTTCCGGATATTTTTAAACTCAACATTAGTGAAAATAATTTCTCCTTGATTCGGAGTAATGCATGACAACATAAAGTGTGAGTTATTCGAAACATTTCCGCTATAGCAATTGAAATATCCGGACGAGAAAATGGAGCTTGTAAATGAAGAACCTGAATTGCAGCTAGTGTAAATTCCTCCGTCGGTAGCAATTCTTAAAGTATCATTACTAGAATAAACTATTTTGTGAAGTCCACTTGGGATGATTGATTTGTAGAAAGTTTTTTGTGTAAAGGAATGTCCGGTGTCGGATGATAGAAAAATATTATGAGCGCCCGTAATAATGGTAGATGAGGTAGCTCCGCAAGCTATAGAAAGTGCATAGTTCCCTTGATTGGATAGCAGGGAGTCGTTGAAAGAAGATAATAGATTAGGAGATAAATCAGACTTCATAGTTTGAAATGAATTTCCCTGATCGTTCGAGCGAAAAACTGTTCCGTTATTAGCGGCGAAGAAAAGATAAACTAAATTGCTATCGCTATCACTAAGAGCTATTCGTCCTCCATAACCAAAGTTATTGTTAAATGCGATTCCGGAATTATTAACGTTCCAGCTAGTACCGTCATTATAAGAAACAAATAAATCGGAGAAGCTAGTTGCATAAACCGCATGTGAATTGGAGCCTAAATTTCTTTTTAGATCAGTAAATGCAATTCCGTTAGTATTTGAAATTTGAGAAAAAGTAACTCCGCCGTTAACAGATCTAAATATTCCGATAGATGTTGCGACTAAAAGGATTAATCGATTGGAAGGAGAGATATCAATGGATGTAACTATACAATCGGGTAACGTAAGTTTTACAAAAGACTCACCGCCATTAAATGATTTCCATAAGCCTTTTCCATTAATCCAGTTGCTTGGATCTCCTGTTCCGAGGTATATTATTCTATCGTTCAGCGGATCAACGGCTACTGTTGAAAGAAGAGTTTCTGATATTAAGTTACTGCCTTTGCACAATGTAAAATTATTTGCTGCATCGCTGCTGACAAACAATCCTGCTTCAGGACTAACAGCCCACCATTTATTTTTTTTGATCGGATGATTGTATAGATCAACAAATCGGGTTTGACCATTTACCATCGATCCATTCTCAACAAATCGGGCATTTGTATCGATGGGAGTCCATAAGGATTGTGCATTCAATTGCATGCAACATAACAAGGCACAACAAATACTATAAAGTATTTTTGACATAACAAGGAGATTTGAAAATTTGAATTTGAAAAAGGAGTTGAATTACAATGATAAAAGAAATTCAGCTTCTAAAAATTCAATTCAATTCTGTTAGATTAGTACGTTAACAGTACAATATTGTAAATCAGTAATTAGGAAAAGTCGATCAAGAAAAAATAAACGACTACAAATGATTACTCCGTAAATTTCTTATTCGACATGTAAACGATATAGCGATCCCGAATAAAAACAGCCATATCATAATCAGACATCATTTTTAAAGTTTCATCATCGAGGTGTAAATAATCGATAAAGTCATCAAATTGACTTTCCGGCATTCTGATTAAATCAGAAGATGCATAAATCGATATAAGGTCGCGAATAATTCTTCGTCTGTTATCATTGTTGATTAATTCAGCAAGTGCGCGTTTACTTCTTTCCTTTCTGTTGAAAGCTTGATAAAGTGCAGTGATAGGGCTTTGCCACGCTTCAACACCAGTAAGTTTATAATCCTTCTTCTGATAACCTAGTTTTTTGATATCCTCATCAATTTGTTTTAGTTCCTTCTGGCGTTTTACGGTAACCTCATTTAAATTGTAACTTAAACGATGTAATTTTATGATAGGATGAAATTCCGTTCCTGCAGAATCTTTAAAACATATTTTCTTTCTTGCATAACCGGTAGCTGAGATTACCAGTGTGTCATTTGCATCAATTTGAACTTGAAAAGAATTGTCAGATTCGCCAAAGATCCCTACTTGAGAACGTTGGTTAATAATCATTATTTGCTGTAACGATATTTGAGGATATTGCTCATCAATTACTTTCCCATAAATAAAAATTCGCTGTGCTTGAGATAGCAGCGATAGTGAAAGAAATAAACAAAGTAGGAGATGTTTTTTCAAGCAGTGATTAATGGTCCGGCAAAATTAACGTATTTACGGCTTCGGTATTGTAAAGATTTAGTTAATGTGTCGGTGAAAAGGATGAATAAAGAGGGGAGCCAAGGGGATTCTGCCTAAATACTGAAGATTATCATGCTAATCGATGAGAGTCACTGAAAACAAAAAATGAGTAAATTCGCAGAAATACAAGCCCTATGAATAAGTCTCTCTACAACAAAGACGTATTATTAGAATTAACCTCACGTGTTGCATCACTAAGTCCGGTGTCAGAACGATTATGGGGAAAAATGAATGTAGCTCAAATGTTAGCACATTGCATTGTCGGAATGGACGTAGCGATGGGTCGTATTCATATTAAGCGTGGTATTTTGGGATATACGATAGGACCATTGATGAAAAAGAAATTTTACGATAACAGTGAGTTTTCAAAGAATAGTCCAACCGCATCGGAATTTATTATTATTGATGAGCGCGATTTTAACCAAGAAAAGCAACTCTTAATTGACAAAATTACCGAGTTTTCGAAAGGTGGTCCGGAGAAATGTACAACTGATGCACATGCTTTTTTCGGAAAGCTTACTGCCGAACAGTGGGGAGTTGGCATGTATAAACATGTCGATCATCACCTTCGACAGTTTGGAGTTTAGAGCGCAGAAATAAATATTTCAAATTTTTCGATAATTTTCTTAACTTAGTAGTCCAAAACAAATCCAATGAAAAAAGTACTCTTGTTAGTGCTCAGCATTTTTATGCAATTTAATTTGTCGGTTGCGCAGAAATTTATTCATCGCACCACTGATAAACCGCTAACATTTCTTGAAATTCAAAAGCAATTTGACGATTGGAAGAGTAATACAGACATTAAAAAAGTAAAGGGATGGAAATCGTTTAAACGATTTGAGATGGAGATGCAGTATCATACTGATGGAAGAGGAAATCCCGGAGATCCAAAAACGTATATTCAAGCAATGTCGGATGCGGCAGCGCAAAAGAAAATAGAGAACAATTCGAGATTTCAATCGTCGGCTTGGTTGCCTGTTGGTCCTTATGTTATTCCCAATAATCTCACAGGATATATGGAGAACGGAATTGGTCGTATAAACTGTATAGCATTTCATCCTACTGATCCGTCTACTTATTTTGTTGGAGTTGCACAAGGAGGTGTATGGAAGACGAGTAACAATGGACAAACATGGACGCCATTAACAGACAATCTACCAATAACCAGAATTAGTGATATTGAAATTGATCCAACAAATCCCGATGTAATGTATATCTCGGTTTGTGATTTTGAATACATCGGGTTCGGGTTATTTTTAAATGGAAGAAAGAGAAATACACACTATGGATTAGGAGTATATAAAACAACAGATGGAGGTCTGACATGGAATCCAACGGGGTTAAGTTTTCTGTTAACTAACGGAGATGCATCACTGATAAGAAAAGTGATTGTTAATCCGACGACGCCAAATAAACTAGTCGCATGTGGAGTAAGTGGATTATACACGAGTAACGACGGAGGTAACAATTGGACGAAGCGATTAGACTCATTGTTTTGGGATATGAAAAAAGATCCGTCAAATGCTAATATTTTATATGCTGCAACAGGCTGGGTTTATAACTCAAATACAGGAAGTGCAGGAATTTATAAATCGACTGATTTCGGAGTAACATGGACGATGTTAAATACTGGTTTCCCTGCTACTGGTGTAATACAAAGAGTAAAGTTAGGGATAGCACCCTCTGATCCGAATTACATCTATGCAATTACTGTTGATGTTAGTAGCGGTATGGAAGGAATGTATCGATCGACAGATGCTGGGGTAACATGGAATACAGTTGGCCCTGGATTGAATTTATTGGCGTATGGCGATGGAACTAGTGGTGGTGGACAAGGCACATATGATTTAGGATTTTGCATCAACCAAAGTGATAAGAATCGATTATATGTTGGAGGAATAAATATTTGGGTGAGTGATGATGGAGCAACGACATTTAATCCGGCGAGTGATTGGACCACTGCTTACGGACCTACATTGCATGGCGATATTCATTTCATCGAACAACAACCATTAACAGGAAATTTATTCGTTTGCAATGACGGAGGAATCTATCGTACCAACTTTATTCAAGGGCAATCGTGGAATGATGCGAACAGTGGAATTCCGTGGCCTACACAATGGACGAATTTAGGCAATGGGCTAGGAGTGACTTCTTTTTATAGAGTAAGCAGCTCTAAGAATATTGCAGGAAGATTAATGGCAGGAGCGCAAGACAATGCATCTCTTTATTATGACGGAGTAAGTTGGAGTACCATATTTGGAGGAGATGGAATGGATAACTATTTGAACCCTGATAACGATCAAGAAGTTGTAGGCGGTAGTCAGTATGGAAGTTTTTACTACTCTAACGATAACGGATTAACGAACTTCGGAATTTATCCGAATGTAAACGGAGAAATAGGAGAATGGACAACTCCAATTATTGCAGACTATACAAATCCGGGAACGTTATATGTAGGATTTCAGAATGTAGTAAAATCGATTGACAATGGAAATACATGGAATAGCATATCTAATTTTACAACCACATCAGGCATATCAATAGAATTATCGGCAATAGCTGTAGGTGTTTCTAATCCTAATGTGTTAGTTGCGGCTAGGCGTGTCCGTTATGAATATAGTGAGCCAGGAGCTTTATTTGTTACCACCAATGGAGGAACAACTTGGAATGACAGAACAGCGGGAATTCCCGACTCATTGTATTATACGAGTGTTGAAGTAAATCGCCAAAATGCGAATGTAATTTATGTAACGATGGCAGGATTTTCGGCAGGGAATAAAGTATTCATGAGCAGTAACAGTGGAGTAACATGGCAAAACATTAGTTATAACTTACCCAATATTCCAGTAAACTGTGTGAAAAATATTCCAGGTACCAATAAATTGATGGCTGCTACCGATATTGGAGTATACACATTAGATGCAGGAGCCACTACATGGGTGATGTACAATTTAGGATTGCCGAATGTTATTGTTAGTGATATTGAATTTAATCAAGTGCTCAACAAAGTATATGTATCTACATTTGGAAGAGGAATTTGGGCAACAGATTTAGACGTTGTAGCATCGATAAAAGAAAATAAAGTTGAGATAGCAGCAGAATTATATCCGACACTAAACAAAGGCACGTTTACGATCGATTTAAAAGGCGAGAAAGCTAAATTAGATATTGTAGATATTTGCGGAAGGAATGTATATTCAGGTACATTATCAGGGCATGAAAAGCATGACATTTCGTTAGTGCTTTCATCCGGTAAATACTTTGCAAAACTCACTTCTGAAAATGGTAGTGGGGTAAAAGCATTCGTTGTGCAATAAGCCAAATTAGGCGTTGAAACATGTAAAATGCCGTTAAAATTGAAGAATGAGGATTTAATATTTTAGTAAATCTAGAGATTTTATTCAGGGTTTATCTGTCGTTTGTGAATTTAAACATTTGAAATACAGTCAATTGAAGAAATAATTGATTATGTTTTATGTCAAGGTTTTAAAGAATGCAATGTTCATAGAAATCCCGAAAAGTGACCTCGAATTTCAAATAATCTTCCGAAATTTGCCTTAACTATTGAATTATTAACAATCAAACAATACACATGAAAAAACTACTACTAGGAATTTGTCTTTTGACAGTTTCTCAATTCGGTTACTCTCAAGGAGGCCGAGTAGCGAAAGGTCCGGGAAAGAACCACAACTTTGCTCCAGCAGCGACTAAGGTAATTTCTCCGATTTCAACGCAAGCTGCATTTTGGACTGACGATTTCTCTAATGCTTCTAATTGGGTGATTTCGAACCAAACAGGAAACAGTGATGACTGGGTTATTGGTACAGGAATTCCTTCTGGATCATTTGCTATTCCGGGAATCACATCAACAACAGCAGCAAACGGATTTGCGTTATTTGATTCTGACTTACTTTGTTCAGGAGATCAAATTGCAGATTTAACTACTGCTAGCTCTATTGATTGTTCAGGTGAGACAGTTGTAAATTTAAGTTGGGAGCAAATGTATCGTCGTTTTGATGACAGTACAATTGTTTTCGTAAGTACTGATAATGTTAACTGGACAGGTTTCAGCATTAACGCTGCTTACACAAACAACGTAATGTCAGCTACAAACCCTGAAGTTGTAACTGTTGATATTTCTTCAGTAGCTGCAGGTCAATCTACAGTATGGATTCGTTTTGAATTCTTCAGCCCGTCAACATTTGTTGGTCCAGGTGGAGCTCCAGGATGTGGATATGCTTGGATGATTGATGATGTTGCTTTAACTGGTGGTGCAATTGTTTACACAAATGACGATTGCCAAGGTGCAACTGATATCAATTCAGTATTCGGTGGTGCAGTAGGAACTACTAACAACATCGGACCATTCGATAACACAACTGCTACATCATCAGGAGATCCTTCAACAGGATGGGAATGTTTTGGCGAGCCTGATGGATCAGGTACTGCTCCTGAATTAAATAATACATTATGGTTCACATTCACAGGTGACGGAAGCAACTACTTCGTAGAAAGCGGTAACTGTGCAGGTGTAACTAACTACATCAGCGATGGTGATACTCAATTTGCTCTTTACACTGGAGCTTGCGGTTCATTAACTCCGGTTAAATGTAACGAAGATGGTCCTAATGCAACTGCAACAACTTACCCTGCAGGATTCTCATTCTCTACAACTGTTGGTACTCAATATTACTTAATGGTTGACGGTTTCAGTTTCCAAGGAGCTGTTGCAACTGGTGAATTCTGTTTAAAAGTAACTAAGCAAACTACTGTTGGTTGTGCTGATCCTTCAATCACTGTTGGAACTGTAGCTGCTAACGTAACTGACCTTTGCTTCGGTGATACATTATTTGTAACTGCTACAGGTGCTGTAACTCCAAACACAGGTGATTATTTCGGAATTAGCTGGATCATTTCATCTGCTGACATTTCTGCTTCAACAGATCCATTAAATGACCCTGCATTATTAGCAACTTATACTTTCACAAGTCCTGCTCCTGCAGTTTCTACTCGTCAGTTTGTTAACGACGGAACTGTTGCTTTCTTAGCTCCTGGTGCTACTTATTTCTGGACTCCAATCGTATTCGGTAATGCATCTGCTGCTGCTGCTCCTCAATTCTTAAGCGATCTTACTTTAGATAACGCTTGTATCGTATTAGGACCATCATTACAAGTAAATGTACTTGTTGACGGAGATCCTTTATGTTCAGGAGTTGGTATCAACGAAACTGCTGCTAGTGCTTACGGAATTTCTTCTGTATTCCCAGTTCCTGCAAAAGATAACGTGAACTTCACTATCAATGCAAAAGAAAATGCTGCTGTAACTATCTCTATTAAAAATAACTTAGGTCAAGAAATCGCTTCTCGTCAAGTTGTTGTTAACAAAGGAAAGAATGATTTATCATTCGATCTTATAGGTAATGCTGCAGGTTTCTATTTCATCAATGTATCTGGTGATAAAGGAAACTATAACGTGAAATTCGTTAAGCAATAATATTTTCCTTTTTAGGTAAGAAAATGAGGGTCGCTTGCGGCCCTCATTTTTTTTTATGTATTCATAACATTTACATTGCTTAAGCAATTAAATTTGATGGTAACTTTGATCGGATTATTCCCAGTATGGCTTCCTCATTTAAAATCAAACTTTCTTCAGCAGTAGAGCAATTGCCGCATTTGGTTGGAATGCATTATCTATTTATTCCGGCAACCGCAGTTAAAAAGATGGGGGGGACATTTAATGTGCGAGTAATTTGCACCGTGAATAAGTCGCTGAAATACCAAGGCGGAATTGTAGCCCTCGGCGAAGGAAATGCCTATCTCAGCATAAATAAAACTCGACTTAAGCAATTAGGTGTTAAAGCTGGAGATATTGTTGAATTTACTTTGGAAAACGACGACAGTGAATTCGGGATGTTTGTTCCGGAAGAATTAGATGAGTTGTTTAAACAAGATGATGAAGCAAAAGCAAGATTTGATGCGCTTACCAAAGCAATGCAGCGTTACATTATACATTATGTTGCTTCTGTGAAAAGTTCGCAATTGAAAATTGATCGAGCCTTTTTGCTTTTAACAAATCTTAAAAAATTACCTAAAGGCAAAGAGACTTTCAGAGCTATGTTAGGAAAGGAATAAAAAATATTTTATGAAAAAGGTAGTAGTGTTTTGTGGTTCAGGAGCCGGTAAATCTGAGGTATTTAAAAAGGAAGCTTATGCACTCGGAGCGTTTTTATCGTTGAACCATATTGAACTCGTATATGGTGGTGCTCAAGTTGGATTGATGGGCGCTGTTGCCGATGGAGTTTTGGAGGGAGGAGGAAAAGTCACCGGAGTAATTCCTGATTTCTTAGCAGCAAAAGAAATTCGTCATCATCATCTCACCGAAATGATAGTTGTTAAGTCGATGCACGAACGAAAATTATTGATGAGTGAATTATGCGATGGTGTTATTGCATTACCCGGTGGATTCGGTACTCTCGACGAGTTATTTGAGATGTTGACATGGGCACAATTGGGCTTACATCAGAAACCTATTGCATTGTATAATATTGACGGATATTTTAACGACCTTATTCATTTTATAAATAAAGTAAATGAAAATGGCTTTATAAGTGATACTCATCGGTCAATGTTAATTGTTGACGACAATGCCGAGCAGTTACTAGCTAAAATGAATAGTTATGAAGCACCTCCAATTCCTTCTTGGCTAAATAGGAGTGATGTTTAGTTAATAATCGCCTTCTTTTAATTTATTTACTAGATAAAAGTAAGGCGCAAAAAGATGATGCATAAAAATCTTTGATGAATCATTAGGGAATTTGTTGTAATAAGATTCATCAGCATATAATGTAACGGTTGCGCCTGTCCGAACATAATTTGATGTATGCATAAATGGCGGAGCTTTAAACTCAGGCAACGACTTTCTTATCAGTTTTGTTGCTCTTTTACCAAGTAATTTCTCGTGTTTTCTTTGTGCTTTGTTAAGTGGATGCGATAAAGACCGATGAGCAGAACGCAAAACTAGGTTCATCGGGAATTTCTGTTTCTTGATAATTCCTGAGGCATTCACAAATGGATTGACAACATTAAAATCTGTTTCTTTTTGTATACTTATAGGTGCTTCAGGGACCCAATCGGCGCTGTTTACTACGTTATACGCCCATCCTCCTTTAGTCATATTTTCATAGCTATAAGCGAAATAAAGATTTCCGGGTTTGGGTGCGGCACTACAATAAGTTTTAAATTGAATATCACCCGGAAGTCGTCCTGTTTTCTTAAGATTGTCGAGGTAAGCCGTCATTAAAAAAGAAATAGCTCCGCCTTGACTATGTCCGGTAATGATAAAGTTTCTTTGTCCCGTTTTGTACAATGAATCAATCTTTGGCAATATATCTGCCGACAAATACCCTGTAGCAATTAACCAACCTATATGCACTGCTGCCCTTGGATCATCCGAAAGATTATAATCGAAAGTAAAAGAATTATTTAAATGCAAACTGCCTTTAGCAGCAACAGTTGCAGCATAGAAATTCGCAAGCCAACTGGTAGTAGTGTTGGTAGTTCCTCTGATGGATATTACGGCATCATTCGTGCCATTCCAAAGATCCCAACGATTATCGAGGCCCATTACAGCAGATCGATAAATCATGGTATGCTGTTGAGGTTTAGGAAATGTAGAATCGATATAAGCTCTATTAGCTTGCATCCCAGATATTTTTAGCATTTCTAGAAACTCTTCTTTACTAAATCCTCCTTTAAAAGATTGAGCGTTAGATACGGAAATAAGAAGGCTAAAGAGAAAAGTAAGAACAAGCGTGTTGAAATAGCTATTTCTGTTCATCATTATTTTTGTTTGAAGAACAAATATAACGAATCCGATCGAACCCTATTTACACCTTGTACTGCATCACGGTGCTAATACTTGCAGCCCTTTGTTTGATAAGCTCAGCATTTATTCCTGAGAAAAGTTCGTCGACAGTTGAGAAGAATAACAATTCCCAGCGCTTGAAGTGTTCTCCTTTAAGCGGAAATCGTTGGTTTAATTTACGATGAGTATTCAACGGATTACCATTATAAATACCAGTATAAAAAATCGTGTTATCCCAAAAGTCATACATGATCGGAAGATGTTTTTCCCAATCTACATGTTGAAAGAACTGTTTTAGAATATCATCTTGCATTACTTTTTCATAAAAAGTATCGACCAATATTTTTAGGTCGTCGCGATTTTTAATATCTCGTTTGTTTGCCATTGCCGTATCAATTATAAATCTTTATGCTTGAATTTTCTGAGTGATAATAAGAAAGGAAATAGGAACCAAATAGCCAAAACAAGGAAAGAAATTGTTTGTCCAAGGCTATTTCCAAAAAATGATCTGAATAAGGCTCCGGTATATCCCATTAATGCACTTACATCTAGTTTTAATAAAATTAAAATTCGAGCAAGATCAATAGGATTTAGCATACTAAGTGTCATCATAGCTTTTTCGATGGGATAATCTGAAAATTGAAATAATAAGAATACCAGAATACCATCAAATAACAATGAAAAATATAACCATGTCAAAATTGAAGCTCCAATTCCTTTAGCTTTATCGCGATTGTAAACGGAAGTAAGCATTGCAATCGAACAAAATATAAGCGACAATAATACACCACTGAGTATTAAGAATATTCCTGTAGAATCGGGTTGATAAATAATGGTAATTATGCCCGCACCAATAATAAATGCCAATGATAATGAAGTGGCTAATCCGAAGTATAAACTCATCCAAATGCTACTGCGCTTCACCGGCTGACTAACTAATAGTTCAATGAATTCGGAACTATTATAGATATAAATGGTAGTGAAAATACTACTAATGAGAGGAACAATAATTAGCAGTAAATTTAAAATGCTTAACACACCTTTCGTTGGATTATCTTCTAAGCTAAATACACTAAACGAAAGCAGAAACAATAATATCGTATAAACAATTAATGTTTTATTCCTTAGAATATCGGCAAGCACATATTTTGTAATTCGCATCATAATCAAATTAATTTAGGGCTTTGGAAATTATTTTACCGAGTTTGTTTTCTCCTGTTTGTTGCAATAGTTCATTAAGGGAGGCATCAATTCGGATATTACCATCTTGCATATAAATCACGCGAGTTATCATGTCTTCTAATTCACTCAATACGTGAGAAGTGATTATGATAAGTTTGCCTTTTTCTTTTTCTACTAAGATTTTATTTTTTAAAATTTCAGACGATAGAGGATCTAATCCAGCAGTAGGTTCATCGAGAATAAGTATTTGCGGATTAAAGAGAAAAGCAATACAAGCACTTACTTTTTGACGAGTACCACCCGACAATGTGCTCATTTTTTTGCTATACATCTCTCGGAGATTAAAGTCGTCAATAAGCGTTTCGTCAATTGTTGATTGATTACCTCTAATATCTTTCATAAGTCTAATCACTTGACCGATATTCATATTGTCGGGATACCTTCCAATTTGAGGCATATAGCCAATTAGTTCACGGTATTGATAATTATCTTTAATTGAATTATTATCAATTTGAATGTTTCCTTTCACAACAGGGACCATTCCGAGTATACTTTTAATCAATGTAGTTTTTCCGCTACCGTTTGGTCCGATTAAAGCAATACATTCATTGCTATTCATGCGAACAGAAATATTTTTCAATACTTCTTGTTTGCCAAACGATTTGGAAATATTTTCGATACTAATCATAACTTAATCGGTTGCATAAAAGGATTTTCATCAAGAAGATCCTTGGGTGTAATACCCGGTAAAAGTTTTTCTGTTTTATCCATTAAAGTAGTAATAAAACTTCTAAATAAGAATATAGCCGGAGGATTATTCTCGATAATAGTAGCATATAAGCTTACCGGATGAAATGGTACATCGCCCATTTTGTCTTTATTAAGATCATAACCTTCGTATTTGTCCCAATAGTTATGATTAAAAGAATTGAGTACTAACGATCCATTTGTGCTTACGTCGAATGTGTTGCCAGTAAAATTGTTCAAGTGAACGTTAATGTCCATGCAGCTCGCTTGAATTTTTATTCCCCATCCGTTATTTTTAAAGAGGTTCATCGACATTTGTACTCGGCTTGCACCCTCCATATAAATACCGGAAGTATTGTTTTCAAATTGATTGTAAAGTATTTTACTGTCTGAAATTTCTTTTAACAAGATTCCGTAAGCTGAATCACCCCAGTTATTATTGAATCGGTTATAGTACATATGCACGCCATGCGAAAACATAACAGATACACCTGCACCATTATTTTCAAATTGATTTTTCAAATAAGTATCATCATTCGAAAACATGAAATGCAATCCGTAGCGCAAATTGCTATGGGAATAATTATTTTTTATGACAGAATTGGTAACAAATTCGAAGTAGATACCATCTCTTTGTCCAGTAATAGTATTGTTAGCTATTATAAGTTTAGCACTTTTCCAGCAATGGATTCCGTTACCGCTTTGTTGTTCTTCTGTTTTGTTTCCTGTGATTGAGTTATTACGAATAATACAGCTGCCTGCTTGTTGCAAATAAATACCGAAAAAGCAATTCTTTAAAATATTATTGGTAATGACAGCATGATTTTTGTTTTTAATTTTAATGCCGGCATAATCAACCATGCCAGAGACACCAGAATTAATAATTGTAAATCCGTCGATTGTTACATGCGATGAAGTAACAGAAATAATCTCGAACTTATTTTCACCATCGAGTGTTGTGTTATGTCCGAGAAAAGTTAATGGTTTATCAATAATGATATTCCCTTCTTTGAAAAGCCCTTTTTCAACATTAACAGTGTCGAATGGGATAGCAATTGAAATTGCTTCTTTAATTGTAGGATGATTTCCCGGTTTTACCGAAATAATCTTTGCAAAGGCCGATAAATGCAGCAATGCAAGAAGAAAAGTTCCTAGTGTTTTCATTATTCAATTTTATTCCAGAGGACTAATTTGCCCTCCATTTGTAGATTGTATTTAACAGCGCTATCATTATCTGCGAAAGATGCAATATTGCCATTCATAGGGCTTGCATAATTTTCACTCGAAGAAAGGATACATTTTGAAACCGGAGTTAGAAGATGGGGGTTACAATAATCTACAAGATAGGTAGCTTCTATCTCTGAAGTTTTAATAGTACCACTTTTGGTAAAGTTAAGCAAGCAAGCAATGTCATCAAACTTATAAATGCGACCTTTTCGCGTTACAATTTCCGCTCCAAATCGTGCATCACTAATAGTCATTTTGCAATTTTCACAAGCATCTATGCCAATCTGCATTGGCGATGTATTATTAGAACATGAAGCAAAGAATAATACCACACAAAGTAAAAGAAGATTTGTTTTCATTTTCTTTTTAATTCGATTATTATAATTAATAAAACGAT
>Ga0255345_1003594_pt1 | contig 17909 bp, 14 predicted proteins | sample wastewater_treat_6_FD_192415 | JGI IMG/M metagenome (GOLD analysis project Ga0255345, IMG submission 192415) | Wastewater microbial communities from Lulu Island WWTP, Vancouver, Canada - plant20 | ecosystem: Engineered > WWTP > Wastewater > Unclassified | place: Canada: Vancouver, British... | reverse complement strand
CCGCAAAGTGCTTGTTCTCGGTCATGGTACTGTAGGTAAGCTTATGGTTGAATTATTAACTCAAAGGAAAGCGCTGCTTAAGGTGTATGACATAGATGCCACCCGCATGTCAGGCCTGGATCAAAGCATGATATTGGAGAGCAAAGATTTCATAAAGGATTACCAATTAATTCTGGATGCGACGAATAATGGGGACTGGATCACAGAAGAGATGCTCCACAAAGATTTTTGGATGGCAGCACCAGGAGTCCCTTTATCTTTGAGTCAGAGTCTATTTAAGAAATACAGGCACAGAGTGATTCATGACCGGCTGCAGATTGGCGTAGCCGTGATGATGGGGGAGCTCTGCCGGTGATGACACGGGGGACGGATCGGATGGATCGCATAGACTCTAAATCTATGCAGCCGGGTGAAACTCCCGGGTTCCCCGCCAATTATTGAAAGGAAATACCTATGTTGTATGAAGCCATAAAGAAGGCTCATTCCGGTATGGCTCTGAATAAAGAGGAAATATTGGCACTGCTTGCGGCAAAGGAAGAAAAGGAAATAAACGCCCTGTATGAAGCTGCAAGAGGGATCCGAAAGGAAAAGTTTGAAAACCATATTTTTTTGTATGGTTTTATCTATTTTTCCACATGGTGCAGGAACAACTGCAATTTTTGCTATTACCGAAGATCCAATTCCATCGATCGCTATCGAAAAGAGCCGGATGAAATAATTAAAATTGCCAGGGATCTTTGGAAATCCGGGGTTTTAGTTATAGATCTGACAATGGGCGAGGATATGGTATATCACAGGGAAGCCTTTAAGCCTGTATTGGATATGATCAGGGAAATTAAGCAAATTACCGGACTTCCGGTGATGATCTCTCCCGGCGTTGTAGAACGTGATACTATAGATGCCTTTGCCGAATTGGGAGTGGAGTGGTATGCACTCTATCAGGAGACTCACAACAGGGAACTTTTTTGCCGGCTGCGTGTTGGTCAGGACTACGATGAGCGTATGGATATCAAACTTTATGCAAAATCCAAGGGAATGTGCATCGAAGAAGGGATCATGACGGGAATAGGGGAAACACTCTCAGATATTGCTGACTCTATTCTGTTTATGAGTAAACTGGGAGCAAAACAGCTTCGGGTCATGAGCTTCGTACCGCAGAAAGGGATCCCAATGGAACATGCGAGGACACCGGATCGCAGTCTGGAGTTGAAGATTATTGCAATCTTGCGGCTGATGAATCCAGGCGTGATGATCCCGGCATCATTGGATGTTGACGGGATTAAAGGCCTCAGGTCCAGATTGAATGCAGGGGCCAATGTTGTCACCTCTATAATACCGCCGCTGACAGGCCTTGCCGGGGTAGCTCAAAGCTCTATGGATATTGATGAAGGCTGCCGTACTGTAGAAGGAGCCACTGCCATTTTAAGTGAGATGGGATTGATCCCGGGGACCTTGGCTCAATATAGAACTGCAATAGGGAAATAACAGTATGGATAGGAAATATACAATAGTAATTGTAGGAGGGAAGCTTCAGGGGGTAGAAGCGGTTTATCTGGCCAGGAAAGCCGGCTTTTATTCCATATTGATCGATCGAAATCCCTTTGCGCCGGCCTCTGCTCTTTGTGATGAATTTATGTGCGGCGATGTATGCAGCCTCGAGCCGGAGGTTCGGGAAGCTTTTCTGAATGCGGATCTTATTTTGCCTGCGATGGAAAACGATGTGACTCTGGCCGTATTGCAGGGATTTGGCAAGGCACATCCTGTAAAAATAGCCTTTGATTTTAATGCTTATGCCATTACGGCATCAAAGCGGTATTCCGATAAATTGTTTCATGAAAATAGAATTTCAGCTCCGGCTTATTATCCAGATTGCAAAGCGCCATACATAGTAAAGCCTTCCGTATCCAGCGGCAGCAACGGAGTCAGGAGTCTTCAGACTGAAAAGGAAGCGGCCGACTTTCTTGCACATCTGCAGCCGGGAGAGGAGTGGATTGTTCAGGAGCAGCTGGCAGGGCCTTCTTATTCGATAGAAATTATCGGAAGGCCCGGAGCCTATCGTACTTATCAGGTGACTGAAATCCATATGGATGATATATACGATTGTAATCAGGTAACCTGTCCCTGTCCGATCACGGAAAAGCAGAAAAGGGCTTTTGAGGATACTGCTGTAAAGATTGCTGAAACGATAGGATTGTATGGTATTATGGATCTCGAAGTCATTGATGATAATGGAGTCTTTAAGGTGCTGGAGATCGATGCCAGAATACCGAGCCAGACTCCGACAGCCGTATTGCACAGCACCGGCGTCAATCTGCTTTCGGAGATAGTGGATCTCTTTGAGGATAATTGGGATGAAGGAACCGGTTCTTTGCCTCTTAACGTACAAGCAGAACGTTTTGTTTCCTATGAGCATTATCATATTTCCGAGGGGAAATTGCAGTCTCCGGGAGAGCATATTATGGGTGCGGCAGGGCCCTTAAAGCTCTATACAGGTTATTTGGCTGCCGATGAAGTCTTGACGGACTATCGGGAAGGCGACCGGATCCTCCGCGGTACTTTTGTCAACAGCGGAACCACGTCCCAGGAATTGGAAGCAAAACGCATCAGTATGTGTAATGAGTTAAAAGCTCTTATTTGATAATCGACAATACAAAAAGCAGGGTATCTTTGATATCCCGCTTTTTGTATTGTATGGTCATGGTCGGAGCGACAGGATTTGAACCTGCGGCCTTTTGACCCCCAGTCAAACGCGCTACCAAGCTGCGCCACGCCCCGATAAAGTATTATATTTGTATCATCTAACTGGTGCCGGCGATCGGGGTCGAACCGATACGGTGTTGCCACCACGGGATTTTGAGTCCCGCACGTCTGCCAATTCCATCACGCCGGCACAACAACGATATAATAGCATATGCGTATCTGTAAATCAAGGAAAAAAAGCTTTGCAAAAAGCAAATAATCCGATATAATGCACATAGAATCTGATAGGAGGATAAGACATGGACACACTGTACACGTTAATGCCATTAATTCTGCTGATATTCATAATGTACTTCCTGCTGATCAGGCCTCAAAAGAAAAAGGAGAGGCAAGTCAATGCTATGAGAAGCAGCATTAAGGTCGGCGATAATATCATTACCATCGGTGGGATATACGGAACCGTCTCACGTGTTAAGGATGATTCACTGGTAATACAAGTGGGGGCAGACAAAGTTAAATTAGAAGTTACCAGATGGGCGATTTCCAAAGTGGTAGAAGACGGAGGAGCCCCTGCATCAAAGACTTCCAAATCAAAACCAGTAACTGAAGCAAAAGAAGACATTGAGCCGGAGAAAAAAGCACCAAGAAGAAGGTTGGAAAAAACATCAAAACCCGTTCCCGATGATGAACCCTTTGAACAGAATCCTCTTGAAGCAGATTCGGAAAAGAGTCCCCTTGATAAAGAATAATTACTTTATGTAAATTATGATCAGACGCCCTGCAATCTCATTGCAGGGTTTTTGTTATATTCGTGCCGGATCCCCAGTATACTTAAAAAGGTGTGCGGAGGTGATCTGATGAATACAAAACCCATAACTTCAAAAGGATTTCGAACTGCCAAGGCCTTTATCCTGTCTTATGTTTGCCTTTTTATACTCTTTGCCGCAATCGGATTTCTGATAAGATATACTCCACTGCCCGAACGCTGGATGCAACTTTATGTTCTGGCCGCCCTGTGTGTATCATGCTTCCTTATCGGACTGCTGACCGGAAATGTGATTCAGAAAAAAGGCATCTTGTTCGGTGCGCTCTTTACGATCATTTTTGTACTGATATTAAATGCCGTTACAGTTCTTTTGACAGGATCGTATTCCGAAGCTGGCATACTTCAGCTTAGATATCTGCCATGCGTTTTCATTGGCAGCTTCGGTGGAATGATCGGAGTAAACCTTTGAAAACCATTAAAGTATTTAAATAATACGGACGGCGCAAGGTCGGACCGCATTGTGTACGTGTCAAAGAATAGTGTAAATCTCTTGTGGACAAGCTCAAATAGTAGTAGAATGAATGTTAGTATTTTTTAGAACAGAAGGGATATATGATGAAAAAAGTCTTAGCTATCACACTGATCATCCTGATATTTTTAGGTTGGATATTCGCATTTACGGATTTCGGCCCATCGATCAAGGATAAGATCAAACTCGGATTGGACTTTAAAGGGGGCGTCTATGTTGTAATGGAAGCTCAGACGGATGCCACAGGTGCGGAATTAGCGAAACTCATGGAACAGACCCAAATCATTATCGAAGACAGGGTCAATCAAATGGGGCTCTCTGAACCTGTTGTAACTATCGAAGGAGAGAAAAAAATCCGGGTAGAGCTTCCAGGGGCGGAGGATTCCGATGAAGCAATAAAGACTATCGGGAAAACAGCGCAATTGCAATTTGTTCTCGGCGACGGGACAGTCGTAATAGACGGCAGCCAGGTGAAAAATGCCGGAGTAGGAAGAGATGAAAAAGGTTTTAATGCGGTTGACTTGGAATTTGATGCCCAGGGAGCTGTTGCTTTTGAGGAAGCCACAAGAAGGGCCTATTACGGAGAAGTAATCAACCAAGAGACCGGGGGTACAGACAAAACCATATATATTGTCCTTGATGATAATGTTATTTCATATCCTCAGGTCAATACGGTCATAAGCGGAGGAAAAGCACAAATAACGGGACATTTTAGCGACGAAGAAGTTACGGAACTTGCAATGCTGATACGCGGCGGCGCACTTCCTGTGGGGCTAAAAGAAGTCCAGACATCACTTGTGGGTCCCAGCCTCGGCATTGATTCACTGAATATGAGCCTGACAGCGGGGGTAATCGGCATAGGCCTGATCCTTATTATGATGCTGGTTCTTTATAAGATCATAGGGCTTATTGCCAATGTGGCGCTTCTTCTTTACATCCTTGTTGTATTTTGGGTTCTGGCGATCTTTTCCGCCGTGTTAAACCTCCCGGGAATCGCAGGATTGATACTTTCAATCGGTATGGCCGTCGATTCCAACGTCATTATTTTTTCGCGAATCAAAGAGGAATGCATGGTGGGAGGCAAATCTCTAAGAGTCGCAGTGGATTCGGGATTCCACAGAGCCCTGAGCACAATTATAGATTCACAGCTTACAACCATGCTTGCCGGTGTCATACTATACCAATTCGGCAGCGGTCCGGTCAAAGGCTTTGCTCTTACCCTGATGATAGGTATCGTTGTCAGCGTGATGACTGCAGTAGTCGTAACGCAATTCCTGATAAAAACCATGGTTGAAACCAAATCACTTGCAAAACTTAAACTGTTCGGTTTCGATAAACCAAGATTTCAGTTCCAAAAAGAGTTTAACTTTATTAAATACCGGAAAATATTCTATCTTGTTGCTGTCGCTTTGATCGTAGCAGGTATCGGAACAGGCATGCTGAGGGGATTCAACTGGGGTATTGATTTTACCGGCGGTACCATGATGCAGTTTGAAATGGGGAAAAGAGTTCAGGTCGCCGATGTGGAAAAGATATTGAAAGATAACGATATTGACGGCACGATCGTGCATGCAGGGGAAGGGAATACCCAAATAATCATTAAAACCACACAGTCTCTTGAAAACGAAGAGCGAAACATACTTTTTGAAGATATTTACGAGACCTTTGGAATAGGTGAAAGCAATCTGCTTGCGGTGGAGCAGTTCAGCGCCTCAGTGGGAAGCCTGCTTAAAATGAACGCTTTTAAGGCACTTTTGATTGCGACGATAGGCATGCTTGTTTATATCATCATTCGATTTGAATGGAAGTTCGGGATTGCAGCGGTGGCGTCGTTGATACACGATGTGCTTATAATGATCGCGTTTTACGGCTTTTTCCATATCCCGATAAACAATCCGTTTATCGCTGCGATACTGACTATTATTGGATACTCGGTAAACGATACCATCGTTATATTCGACCGCATCCGTGAGAACCTGAAGATAATGAGAAAGACTAAAATGGAGGAACTGATAGACAAGAGTATAAATCAAACCATCGTAAGGTCTCTGATGACTTCGCTCACTACAATCGTGGCTATCATACCACTGCTTATTTTAGGCGGGGAGACAATAAGAGAGTTTGTAACTCCGCTTATGGTCGGTATAGTTGCTGGCGCCGTTTCTTCGATAACGATATCAAACCCTGTGTATTATGAAATCGACAGGATGGTGAACAAACCCAAATACAGAGGGAAAAAATAGGAAGATTTATGGAAGACGAATTGCGCATGGAAAACTTTCTGCGTACACTGCTTGAAATAAATCCGAATTATGACAGAGAACTGTTAAAAAAAGCATATTTAAAAGCAGAGCAGATCCATACGGGACAGAAAAGGAAATCGGGAGAAGATTATGTGATTCATCCCATGGCTGTTGCCGTCATCCTGGCTGATCTGGGCATGGACGAAAACACTCTGGTTGCGGGGCTCCTCCATGATGCGGTGGAAGACACTCCTTATACCCTGGAAGATCTAAAAAAAGAATTCAGCGAAGAAGTAGCACTTTTGGTAGACGGAGTGACAAAGCTCGGTTCCATTGTCTTTGAAAGCAAGGAAGAGCGTCAGGCTGAAAACCTCAGAAAAATGTTTCTGGCAATGTCCAAAGATATACGGGTGCTTATTATTAAGCTGGCGGACCGTCTCCACAATCTTCGTACGATCAACTATATGAATCAAAACCAAATCATTGAAAAATGCAGAGAAACGCTGGAAATATATGCTCCACTGGCAAGCCGCCTGGGTATATACACAATGAAGTTTGAGCTTGAAGACATTGCTCTTAAAGAATTAGAACCGGAAACATATTATGATCTTGTAAAACAGGTCAGTTTAAAGAAGGAACAAAGAGAATCCAATATCAACAAGGTTATTGAGAGTATTAGAGAAGGCTTGGACAACCTTAACATAAAATACGAGATAAAAGGCCGTAACAAGCACTTCTACAGCATATACAGGAAGATGAAGTTTCAGGGCAAGCAGCTGGATGAAATCTTCGATCTCTCCGCTGTGAGGATAATAGTTGATTCGGTCAGGGATTGTTATGCGGTTTTAGGGCTGGTCCATACGAGGTGGAAGCCTATCCCGGGGCGTTTTAAAGATTACATTGCCATGCCAAAACCTAACCGGTATCAATCGCTTCATACCACTGTTATAGGTGATGACGGTGATCCTTTCGAGATTCAAATCCGTACCGTCGAAATGCATAAGATCGCCGAATACGGTATTGCGGCTCACTGGAAATATAAAGAGGGAGTGGAGGAGGATAAAGAAGAAGTCAAGCTGGCCTGGGTTCGTCAGACCCTTGAATGGCAAAAGGATCTAAACGACTCCAAGGAATTCATGGAGACCGTGAAAGTAGACCTCTTCTCCAACCAGGTATTTGTTTTTACTCCTAAAGGGGATGTTATCGAGCTCCCGGCAGGATCGACACCGTTGGATTTTGCCTTTAAAATCCATACTGCGATAGGAACAAAATGCATTGGGGCTAAAGTGAACGGGAAAATGGTGCCCATTGATTATACTCTGAAAAACGGCGAGATCGTAGACATTGTTACATCTTCAAACAGCAAGGGCCCCAGTATCGACTGGCTTAAAATAGTCAAAAGCAATGCTGCCAGAAACAAGATAAGGCAGTATTTAAAAAAGGAAAACAAAGGCGAGAATATAGATAAAGGAAAGGAGATGCTGGAGAAATATGTGCGCAGGAAGGGTTACGATCCCCAGCAAGTCATAAGAAATCAATGGGTTAACAAGGCTGCCAAGTCTATTAACATAGGGACTTCAGATGAACTTTTTACATCGATAAGCTATGGAGGAGTCATACTTTCTAAGGTAGCAGCTCTGCTGCAAAGCTACTATCACGAAGAAAAGCAGCAGGAAATCAAGAAAAAAGAAAAAGAACTTGGTCAATTTGAAGAAAAAAAGAAGACTAAAGAGCCGCCTCAAAACGGCGTAACCATAGAAGGCATGGACGATTTACTCGTTCGATTTGCAAAATGCTGTAATCCCGTTCCGGGAGATGAAATAATCGGGTTTATCACAAAAGGACGAGGCGTTTCCGTACACCGGACAGACTGTATCAACATATTGACCCTGCCGGAGCAGGAGAAGCAGCGTTTTATTAAGGTGGATTGGAACCGAAAAAAAGGCAATGTTTCTTATGATGCAGACATACAATTGCTGGCAGAGGACCGAAAAGGGCTGTTTTCCGATATTTCAAGGGTCTGCGAAGATATGGATGTGAGGATTGCAGGAGTCAATGCAAAAAGCGGCAAAGACAGCATCGCGAATATTACGATGACCTTATCCCTTACAGATACGGGGCAGCTTGAAAAAGTATTGCGAAAGCTAAGAACGGTAACCGGGGTTGTCGACGCATACAGGGCAAATTTATAGATCAAAGAGGGCTAAATATGAGAGCTGTGGTACAGAGAGTGAACCGCTCCTTTGTGGCGGCAGGCGGCAAGACCATCGGCGAGATCGGAAAAGGGTAAGGTAAAATGAATCTATCCCTGGCGGAAGCCGGAGGGGATATGCTTGTGGTATCGCAATTCACACTTTTAGGAGATTGCCGAAAAGGAAAACGTCCCGGGTTTACCCGGGCAGCAAAACCTGAAACAGCAATCCGGCTGTATAAGGATTTTATTGAAATGTGCAGAAACAGAAATATACGTGTGGAAGAAGGCACTTTTCGTGCGGAGATGATGGTCCATATTGAGAATGACGGACCCGTGACATTGATTCTGGATAGCCGGAAACTATTCTAATAATACATGGAGGATGCTATGAAAATTCATCGTTATATCACCGGCCCTCTGGCGGTCAACAGTTTTCTTGTTGTAGATGAGGCGACAAACAAAGGCTTTTTAATTGATCCGGGCGGAGCAGATAGAAAGCTGCTTAAATTCGTTTCAGATAACAACGTCAAAGTCGAATATATAGTTTTGACTCATGGTCATGGAGATCATATCTGTGGACTGAAAGCCTATCAGAATGCATGGCCGGATGCAAAAGTTATTGCCCATGAAGAAGAGCGGCAGCTTCTGTTGGATGCAAAAATGAATCACTCGACCGTCACCTGCGGATATGGGCTCAGCATTACGGCAGATCGTTATGTAAAGGACGGTGAACAGATAAGTGTAGGCGAACTAACTGTGAATTTCCTGTTCACTCCCGGACATACGCCGGGAGGGATGTCCGTCTACGTCGGCGACTGTGTTTTCAGCGGAGATACTCTGTTTGCCGGCTCGGTGGGGAGAACGGATTTTCCAGGCTCTTCCTTCAGTGCTCTGAAACGTTCCATTGAAGACAAGCTTTATGTTCTCCCTGCGAACACCAGAGTCTATCCCGGGCACATGGATTATACGACTATCGGGACCGAAAAGGAGCAGAATCCTTTTGTATAAAATTTTCTTTAACCGTGTCAGCCAGGTGTATGAGCTGACGGAAATGGCAAGAATGTTTCTGCCGTCTTCGGAGTTTTGCATATTAGACAGGGATCCGGCGGAAGATGAGGGAAACGCAGTAGAAGATGTTATAATCAGGCTTCCTGATCCGATCACAACAAGAGACGAAGGCAAACGGTGGTTATACGATCGCCTTAAGGAACATACAGGACGCTCCTTGGAATGGGGAACCCTGACAGGAGTCCGGCCGGTGAAATTGGCCGGAGATCTGATAGCAGCAGGAAACTCCGAAAAGCAAGCAAAGGAAATACTGATAAAAGAATACTATTTAAGCAGCAAAAAGGCAGAGCTGCTTATGTCTGTAAGAAAGGCACAGATCCCTTACCTGGCAGAAGATATCACCGGCACAATAGGAATATATATCGGCATCCCTTTTTGCCCCACAAGATGCGTGTACTGTTCCTTCCCTTCAAACCAGGTCGGCTATGACAAGATAAAACCATATCTGGAAGCACTGGAACATGAAATCCGTTTTGCCGGTGAGGCCCTTGCCTGTAAAGGCTGGTATCCCGAAACCATCTATATTGGCGGAGGCACACCGACAGTTTTGGAAGATGCGGATATCGAAAGGCTGCTTAAAGCTATAAGGGAAAGCTTCTATATGAAACGTCTTAGGGAACTCACCGTTGAAGCCGGCAGACCCGATACCATAACAGAATCAAAGCTGATTATCCTTAAAGAAAACGGGGTAGACAGAATCAGTATAAATCCTCAATCCATGAAGCAGGAGACCCTTGAAAAAATAGGGCGGTGTCATTGTACTTCCGATGTCTTCTCAGCATTCGGAATGGCTCGAAATATCGGTTTCAAGGTGATTAATGCGGACCTTATCGCCGGTCTCCCGGGTGAAGAAAAAGAAGATTTCCTGAACAGCCTTGAAACCGTTATCGGTTTATCACCTCAAAACATTACTGTCCATACTCTTGCGGTAAAAAGAGCTTCAAGACTAAAGGATATTGATGATAAATACAGCTACAGGCAAGGTGAAAAGGTAAGCATGATGCTGGAAGCAGGGGAGAAAGCGCTGAAGGGATTCGGGTATATACCATATTATCTTTACCGTCAAAAACAAATGGCCGGCAATCTGGAAAATGTGGGCTATACATTTCCGGGGAATGAATGTATTTACAATATCAGAATAATGGAGGAAAACCAAACCATATTAGCCTTGGGCGCGGGAGGGATCAGCAAGGTATGGTATCCGGAAGAAAACCGGCTTGAAAGGATTCCAAACGTATCAAACTATGAAATATATATAGAGCGCATAGAAGAAATGATAGAGCGAAAAAACCAAGGTATATTTATAGGCTAAGGAGGAAAAACAGTGTCAAAACTATTAAAAAGGTCTAATATGTGCGGTGAACTGAACAGTTCCCATATAGGGCAGGCTGTTGTGCTGAACGGTTGGGTACAGAAGCGTAGAAACCTGGGAGGACTTATTTTTTGCGACTTACGGGACAAAACAGGGATTGTTCAGATAGTATTTAATGAGGATGTTCCAAAAGAATTGTTCGAACAAGCCGACAGTCTCAGAAACGAATATGTGGTAGGTGTAAGCGGTGTAGTAAAAGAACGCCAGGCAAAGAACAAAGAACTGGCAACAGGCGAAATCGAGGTTTTTGCCGATGACCTTGTCATTTACTCCCGGGCGGAAACCCCTCCAATTTATATAAAAGATGACGATGAGGTTTCCGAGAATCTCCGCATGAAGTACCGTTATCTGGACCTTAGGAAGCATAAAATGCAAAATAATTTGTATTTCCGTCATAAGGTGACTAAAATGACCAGGGACTTTTTTGACAGCTGCGGCTTTACGGAGATCGAGACTCCCGTGCTGATAAAGCCGACCCCCGAAGGTGCAAGAGATTACCTTGTCCCAAGCAGGGTAAACCGCGGCAGGTTTTATGCTCTTCCTCAGTCGCCTCAGATGTTCAAGCAGCTTTTAATGGTATCCGGATCAGACCGTTATTTTCAAATCGTGAAATGTTTCAGAGATGAAGATTTAAGAGCGGACAGGCAGCCCGAATTCACACAGATCGATCTGGAAATGTCTTTTGTTGATGTGGATGATGTTATTGAAATCCAGGAAAAATATCTTAAAGAGCTATTCCTTAGGCTGATGGATACTGAAATCAGCATACCATTGCCCAGAATCACTTATGAAGAAGCTATGGAACGCTATGGAAGTGACAAACCGGATACCAGATTTGGTTTTGAATTGAAATCGTTAAACGAAAAGGTAAAGGATTCGCCATTCCCGGTATTCCGAGATGCAGTTGCTGACGGCGGAGATGTGAGGGCTATAAATATTGCCGGTCACAATAAAGATTTCAGCCGCAAAGATCTGGATAAGCTCCAGGAAGAAATAAAGGCATTCGGTGCCAAAGGATTGTTTTGGATACGTATGGGAGATAATGAAATAACATCTTCCTTCAATAAATATTACAAGGAGGATGAGCTTTACAGCCTTGCTTCGGAGGCAGAGGGAAAACCGGGGGACTTGATCCTTATCGCAGCGGGAAAACCAAAGGTGGTCTTCGACAGCCTCGGTTATCTGAGGAGAGAAATTGCGGAAAGACTTTCAATGCTGGATGACAAGGTCTATAATCTGCTATGGGTAGTAGATTTTCCCCTTTTGGAATTTGATGAAGAGTCAAAGAGATATAAAGCCGTTCATCATCCCTTTACATCGCCGAAAGCCGAGGATATACCGCTTTTGGAAAAAGAACCGGCAAAGGTGAAGGCCAATGCATACGATATCGTTTTAAACGGTGTTGAACTTGGCGGCGGCAGCATCCGTATACATGACAGAGAGCTTCAAACAAGGATGTTTGATGTGCTGGGGCTTACAAAACAAGAAACCGAAAGCAAGTTCGGATTTCTGCTGGAAGCTTTCAAGTACGGTACACCTCCTCACGGAGGCATAGCCTATGGGCTGGACCGGCTGATCATGCTGCTTTGCGGCGAAAAAAGCATACGCGAAGTAATAGCTTTTCCCAAAAACCAAGCGGCGGTATGCATGCTTTCCGAAGCTCCGTCGGAGGCAACGGAGGAACAGTTGAAAGAATTAGGGATCACGGTAACAGAGGAATAGAAAATGAAGAAAATAGGCTTGATCGGCGGGACTTTTAATCCCATACATTACGGGCACCTGATCCTTGCCGAACAGGCAAGGATTGGAGAAGGGCTTTCGGAAGTCATTTTCATGCCTGCCAAATCATCGCCTTACAAAATGCATTGTGAATGCGCCGGAGAATGGCATCGCTACAGCATGGTTTCATTAGCCATCGAAAGCAATCCGTTTTTTAGCGTTTCCGACCTGGAAATCAACGGGCCGGAGGTCTCTTATACTATCGATACGTTAAGGTCCTGTAAAGAGCTTTTAGGAGAAGGGTCGAAGCTGTATTTTATCTGCGGGACCGATGCATTTTTAGGTATGGAAGGATGGAAAAATATTGACGGGATTTTCATGAATTTTCCTTTGATAGTAGGCTCCCGGCCCAGATATAAAGACAGGGCAAGAGATGAAATGATACGCAGAGTGCGCGAAAAATACGGTGCTGACGTACATAAGGTACACATGCCGAAAATCGATATTTCTTCATCAGAAATAAAAAACAGGATCAGAGACGGGAAATCGATACGCTACCTGCTTCCGGAGAATGTATCGGATTATATCGAGACTAATAAACTATACCGTAACTTGTAAGAAAGTGCCAGTTATGATAAAATGAACAGCATGGATTTCAGCCAATTGGAGAGCATTATCGAAAGTCAGCTTTCAGTAAAAAGGATGGAGCATACTCGCGGTGTGATATCCGAAGCTAAAAAACTTGCTGAACGATACGGCTGCGACACATCGAAAGCTGAATTTGCAGCCCTTTGCCACGATATGGCGAGATGCATATCAGAATCGCATCTCAAAGCATATTTACAGGAATTTTCACTTGACTCCGGCAATACCCATTCTCTTGAACTGGCCCACGGGAAAATAGCCGCGGAGCTTCTTAAGCGGGATTGGGCATTGGACGATATGGATATTATCAATGCAATATCTTTCCATACCACCGGCCGGCAGGGTATGTCAATGCTTGAGAAGATCATTTATTTAGCTGACGCTATCGAACCGGGCAGAAAGTATCCGGGTGTCGAGCGGATAAGAGAACTTGCCTATCAGGACTTGGATCGGGCATGTGTAGAATCGATGAAGCAGACCATCGAATATATTAATGGCAAAGGTCGGGAAATTGATGATAATACTATAAAAGCCATAGAAGATCTGCTGTTAAAAGAAAGGGGATCAGATGAATAATAAAGAAATAGCACTAAAAACAGCAGCTGTGCTTGCTGAAAAGAAAGCGCGGGACGTGGTCGTAATAGATATTGCGGAAAGATCGTCTTTCGCAGATTACCTCGTACTTGCCGCAGGAGGCTCTGAGCGGCAGGTGGGAACATTAGCCTCTGAAGTCATGGACCGGTTGGCGAAAGAAGGGGTGTTTGCCAGGAACATTGAAGGCAAGCAGACCTCAGGCTGGATATTGATTGATTACGGAGACATCATTGTAAATGTTTTTTCTGAAGAACAGAGGAGCCGTTATAATATCGAAAAAATATGGGGAGACTGCAGTTTCCTTGATTTACCAGAAGAGGCACAGGGACAGCAATAAGGGAGGGACCCAATGGATCAGCAATATAAATTCAGTCAAATAGAGAAGAAGTGGCAGAAGTATTGGAACGAAGAAAAAATATTCAAAACCTCAGAAGATAATAACAAGGAAAAGTATTATGTTCTTGAGATGTTTCCATATCCTTCGGGGAAGCTGCATATGGGACATGTGAGAAATTATTCTATCGGAGACGTTATTGCCAGGTATTTGACAATGCGCGGCAAAAACGTACTGCATCCCATGGGGTGGGATGCTTTTGGGCTGCCTGCTGAAAACGCAGCTATAAAGAATGATATCCATCCGGACATCTGGACGCGGAAGAATATCAAGGAGATGAGAGAGCAGTTGAAAATGCTGGGACTTAGTTATGATTGGGACAGAGAAGTCGCCACATGCTATCCCGATTATTATAAATGGATGCAGTGGATTTTTATACAGTTCTTTAACAAAGGACTTGCCTACAAGAAAAAAAATCCTGTCAACTGGTGCCCTTCCTGTCAAACAGTCCTTGCAAACGAACAGGTTGTAGACGGATTCTGCGAACGATGCCATGCAGCGGTAGAAAAAAAAGACCTTGAACAGTGGTACCTGAGGATCACCGAGTACGCAGACCGTCTCCTTGACGACCTTGATCTCCTTGCCGGATGGCCGGATAAGGTCAAGACGATGCAAAGAAACTGGATCGGTAAAAGTGAAGGCGCCGAAGTTGAATTTACAATTGCCGGGTTCGACAAAACACTTAAGGTATTTACAACAAGGCCTGATACACTCTTCGGTGTTACCTATATGGTTCTCGCCCCGGAACATCCTTATGTGAAGGAGCTTACGTCGGAAGGCGAGAAAAAAGAAATAGTCGCTGAGTTTTTAGAAAGACTTCAGCATTTGAGCGATATAGAAAGAACATCGACTACACTTGAGAAAGAGGGTATCTTTACCGGGAGGTATGCCATAAACCCGATGACCGGAAAGGATGTACCGATTTATATTGCCAATTATGTACTCTTAGATTATGGGACCGGTGCCATAATGGGTGTGCCGGCCCACGATCAAAGGGACTTTGAGTTTGCTCGAAAATACAGCCTTCCCATCATCCCTGTGGTAGATCCAAAAGATCCTAATGTAGACCTTCTCAATTTGAAAGAAGCTTTTGTTGCTGAAGGCGAGATGATAAACTCCGGCAGTTTTAACGGTATCAGCAATCGGGATGCAATTAAAAGGATAACCGAATATTTGGAGAAGAAAGGCCTTGGAACCACGACAGTCAATTTCAGACTCAGAGACTGGTTGATTTCCAGACAGCGATATTGGGGCACGCCGATTCCTATGGTATATTGCGAGACCTGCGGCTGGGTCCCGGAGAAAATTGAAAACCTGCCAGTTCTGCTGCCTGCAGACGTTGAGTTCACAGGAAAAGGAGAGTCGCCTCTTACGACCAGTAAAAGCTTTATAAAAGCCCAGTGCCCACAATGCGGCGGCATTGCACATCGAGAGACGGATACGATGGATACTTTCCTGGATTCCTCATGGTATTTTTTAAGATATACCGATGCAAAAAACATCGAAGAAGCTTGGGATAAAGAGAAGTCCGACTATTGGATGCCGGTAGATCAGTATATCGGAGGAGTGGAACACGCTATACTGCATTTGCTTTATGCGCGGTTTTTCAATAAATTCTTTTTTGATATGGGCTATTCTCCGTGTGCCGAGCCCTTTTCCAATCTGCTTACACAGGGCATGGTACTTAAAAACGGAGCAAAAATGTCAAAATCAAAAGGAAATGTCGTGAGCCCTGAAGAGATAATAAAAAAATACGGAGCGGATACTGCCAGGCTTTTTATCCTGTTTGCGTCTCCGCCGGAAAAAGAACTTGAGTGGTCGGATACCGGAGTAGAGGGTAGTTTTCGTTTTCTTTCAAGGGTATACCGTCTGGTCTTTGAACTGAAAGATGAAATAGAGGGGGCTTCGGATAATTTTACGATTGAATCAAGCAGGGACAAGGAATTGAACTATGTACTAAACACTGCTATAAAGAAGGTCACTGAAGATTTGGGCAGCAGGTTCAATTTCAACACGGCTCTTTCGGCTATAATGATACTAGTAAATGAGATTTATAAATATAAGTCAGAAACAGTAATCAATAAAGCTCTTTTACGCTGTGCCATAAAGAGCCTGATTTTAATCCTCTCGCCGTTTACACCTCATATTTGTGAAGAGCTGTGGCATTATATAGGAAACAGAGGGACTGTCTATCACGAGGAATGGCCTTTATATGATGAAGATGCCACGGTAAGGGACGAGACAGAGATAGCAGTCCAAATAAACGGGAAGGTCAAAGATCGGATAATGTTAGCAAGCGGTCTGCCGGAAGCGGATTTTCTGGCGGAAGCAATGAAAAATGATATTGTAAAAGCTCTTGTCGATGGGAAGAACGTTATCAAAACAATACCTGTCCCTGACAAGCTTATTAATATTGTCATAAAATAGAAAGGAAAAAAATTTGAAATTAACGGAAAATCTTAAGGAGGGCCAGGCAGTTAAGCTTATCCCGCTGGGCGGATTGAATGAAATCGGTAAGAATTTGACCGTCCTTGAGTATAAGAATGATATTCTGATAATAGACTGCGGCCTGTCATTCCCTGATGACGAGATGTTCGGTATAGATATAGTGATCCCGGACTTCGACTATTTAGAAAAAAACAGGGAAAAGCTGAAGGGGATGATTCTTACCCACGGACACGAGGATCATATCGGAGCCATCCCCTATTTACTGAAAACGGTGGATTTACCGATTTACGGAACAAAGCTTACTTTAGAGCTTGTCGGAAACAAATTGAAGGAGCATGGCATTAAAGCCAGACTCAATCCGGTAAAAGCGGGGCAGACTGTTAAAATAGGTGAATTCAAAGTAGAGACTATACGTACTACTCATTCCATAGCGGATTCTATTTGTCTTGCTATCGATACCCCCGCAGGTGTCATTTTTCATACCGGGGATTTTAAGATCGACTACACTCCTCTTCACGGAGAACCCATCGACTTTCAACGTCTGGCTAAAATAGGAGAAAAAGGTGTATTGTTGATGCTTGCCGACAGCACCAATGCGGAAAGAAAAGGGTATACGCCTTCCGAAAGGAACGTAGGCATAGCTTTAGAAAATATTTTTCGTAACTGCAGCACAAGGATTCTCATAGCAACCTTTTCCTCCAACGTCCACCGGGTCCAGAAAATCATTGATACGGCTGTGATCTTCAATCGAAAAGTGGCTATATCCGGCAGAAGCATGATCAACGTGGTCAATATTGCCAAAGATATCGGTTACCTGAAAATCCCCGATAATGTCCTTGTGGATATCAATAAGGCAAAAAGCATCAAAGATTCCGAGCTTGTTATTATAACAACGGGAAGTCAGGGGGAGCCCATGTCGGCTTTGGCCCGAATGGCGGCAAATGATCATAAAGCTGTTCAGATTAAAAAAGGTGATGTGGTCATCCTTTCCTCAACACCCGTCCCGGGGAATGAAAAGACGGTTTCCAACGTTGTGAACCGGCTTTTTGAAAGAGGAGCCGAGGTGATTTATTCCGATATTGCGGATATCCATGTTTCGGGACATGCGGCGGAAGAAGAGCTGAAACTGATCCACTCCCTTATCCGACCGAAATATTTTTTACCGGTTCACGGTGAATATCGGCACCTGCGCCGCCATGCATCGATAGCAGAGACTCTTGGCATGGCTAAGGAAAAT
>Ga0255345_1003575_pt1 | contig 17972 bp, 20 predicted proteins | sample wastewater_treat_6_FD_192415 | JGI IMG/M metagenome (GOLD analysis project Ga0255345, IMG submission 192415) | Wastewater microbial communities from Lulu Island WWTP, Vancouver, Canada - plant20 | ecosystem: Engineered > WWTP > Wastewater > Unclassified | place: Canada: Vancouver, British... | reverse complement strand
TTATCAGACAATCCGCTGCCGTATAAGCGTTTACGGTTAAAATGTTCAATGCCGGCGGAGTATCGATGACTACCACATCGTAATTATCCCTTACAGAGCTTATTCCGTTCCTTAGAAGGAATTCCCTTCCCATTTTGGTAAATTCCAATTCGGCGCCGCTGAGCAGGATATTCGAGGGTATTATGTCGATCCCTCCTTTTTTTTGTATTACCTCGCCGATGCGGGCTGTCCCCTTCATCAGCTCATATACGGTAGGGCTGTTGTCGATCTCCGCATCCAGACAGAATCCCAGGTTGCCCTGAGGATCAAGATCTACAGCAAGTACCTTATAGCCCTTTTTCAGAAGCCCGCTGGCAATGGCACTTGCTGTGGATGTTTTCCCTACTCCGCCTTTTTGATTTGTTATAACTACTGTTTTAGCCATATATCGGTTCCTCCGTTGTTAAATTTCCTTATAAAACATCGCTTATTGATTTTAATCCAAATTATATACGCTCTCCCGAAATCAATCGTATATTTTTAAATCCTTCTCCTGCTCTTTGCGATAATTTTCCAGTTCCTTTTTAAATACATATTCGCAGATTATTCTCTGATTGAGGTTGCTTAATCCGATAAATCTGCAGCCATACCGATATCTATATGAGTATCTCCTGTTTTCGCGCTGCTTTCTCAAAACCTGTGCTTGCACATTAAGCCCTTCTTTGATCCCATGGAGATCCAGGTATATTCTTTGTTTAGCAAGAAAAACCCTGTCGGAAAAGAAGCATATCCCTCCGACGCTGATATCTCTGAGCCTTACTTTTTCATCTAAAGGCATTATCCTGCCGCTTTTTTCACCAAAGCACACTTTTCGAACAGTCGCCGGTGCATCCGTCCTGACTTTCAGATAGGATCTCCTGTCTTTCGTCTCACTTTTCTTTGTGACGTCAATATTGAGCTGTTTATCGATGGAAAGGGTGACGACCCCTTCCATGGCTGTTACCCCATCATTGAGATACCCGATGATCTTTACAACGGACTCACGATCAAAGAGCGGAAAATCATCGCCATGAAGCATGATCTTGTTATTCTCCATCTTTACATCCGTGGAAGTGACAAGCATCGTGAAGTCAGGATCCATCACATCGATTTTTTTGTAGTTAATGCTTCCCATATCTTTCGCCTAACTCTTGCAACCTCTCAAGCTGTAGTTTATGACTTTCTCCATGCTTTACAGAGCTCCGTGGATAATTTCTCCGTCTGACCAGAAGATCCTGCTATTTTCTATGTCATCCAGATCAAATTGAAACATATCATTACCAAAGTAGATCTTCACTCCCTGATATATCTTCTTTTTACATTTAACAGCTCCCGGGTATTCGATCCGGCTCTCATCCTCCAGTCTTTTTATTTTCAAGTTCGCTGCATCTATTTTTTGCTTAAAAAGAGACAATTGCTGTTTTAGAAGACTTATCTGTACGCTCCGGGGGTCGTCCTCATCCAATTCTGCTAAAAGATCGAACTGTTTCAATATCTCAACAAGTTTTGCTGCGTTGCCTGTGTATTCATCTCTTTCTTTTTTAGCTTCTTCGATACCCTTGACATCGGAAAACACTATCCCTATTATCTCTATCCTCGTTGGCCTTTCTCTTTCGTTGCCTATGAATTTTGCGGTCAATTCTCCTGATAGTTTGATCGATCCCCCGATAATGAGTTCATTTCTGCCTATCAGTGTAATGTCTCCTCCGCATTTAATATCACTTTCTATGATATAATCCGTTGTAATATTCCCTTCGACCTGCAGCCTTGCGCTTTCGATATATCCGCTTTTAAGATTTCCTCCGGCTATGACTTTTTCCCCTCCAGAGCCGTTTATGCCTTTACCTATACTTATATCTCCGTCAGCTTCTATATAGGCGCCTTCTACCACACCTTTTATTTTGATGCTGCCTCCCGACCTGACCGAAAACCCGTTGCGAACATCTCCATCTATGATCACGTCACCTGGGAAACGGATATTGCCGGTCATATGATCCACACTTGAACGGATCTGCATTACTTCGTTGATGTCGATGTGATCCTTTAAAAACCTGACCACTCCATTTTTTGCCGCAAAAAGTACCGTGCCATCTTCATTGAAAACAGTGTTTTTCCCTAATGGCGAAACAGGCGGCCTTCCTCTTCTTGCCGGTACCTCCGTACCGAAGACATTTTTCCCGCTTTTGCCGTCTGTTTCCTTAATAATTTTACAAAGCATCTGTCCTTCTGTTACCTGTTGAAAATGCTCCAAGCTTTTAAAGTCGATCTTTTCTTCATCTTTGTATTCAGGCTTGTATTCGGAATCCCTCTTTATATAGAATTCCACATAGCCGTCCTCACCATCAACCGGGGCTTCCCCTTTTGCCACTTCGATCTTTAATCCGTAAATTGGTCTTTTAACCAGCATGCTGATATTGTCTTCTTTTATCCCGAATGTGATGCCCTCGTCTTTTAAAGCCTGCATCAAACGATCCTCTGTCAGGATTTCATATTTCTCAACTTTATTATCGTCCTCAGCCTTATCCTGACCGGCGCTCTGGCCTTCTTCCTCTGTTTTCTTTTCGAGTTTAATATAGCCAATCATATTGTCATCGCTTACGATAACACTTATTCCGCCAAGACGGGTCTCCGGTATCGCCGACTGATCCATGCTTATATTCCTCCTCATCCCTCTAAAACAGGCTTTCAGCTATCGGAGCTGATTGATGACTCTTTCCATTTCATCTGCGGCCTGTATGACTTTCGATCCAAAGGAAAAACTCTTGGAAGCTTCGATCATCCTCACCATTTCCTCTGCTATTTGTACAGCGGAGTTTTCAAGATATCCGACCTTTATCTCGGGATTCTTAACGTTCTCAGCCTTTCCCGATGCTTCCGTGGCCGAGTACCGGTTTCCTCCTGAAAGCTTGAGACCGTAGGGATTCTTGAATTTGAAGACTCCGATCTGCTTGTAATCATACTTCTCTCCTATTTCAATCTTTCGATTGCTTGAATCCAGCACATAATTCCCAGAAGAATCCGCAAGATAACTCCTTTGCCCTTCTGTACGCACTCCGAAGCTTCCGTCCCGGGTATAGGTTGTGATTTTTTCTTTTTCATTTTCAACAGCAAAAAATCCGTCGCCTAAAATTGCAAAGTCATATGGCATGTCTGTTTTTTTCAGTTCTCCCTGCGTAAAATCCATACTCACTTTTTCAGGCTTGATGCCGTGCCCTACGTTGATGGTTTTTCCGGAACCGCTGTTTATATTTTCCTGAAGCAGGGATGAAAATGCGACCTGCTGAGGTTTAAAGCCCGTTGTGCTAATATTAGCTACATTATTTGCAATAACATCCATATTGTTTTGCTGAGACACAAGACCGGAAGCAGCCGTATAAAAACCTCTTATCATTTCTTCTCCTTTCTTGCACAGAGCCTATAGGCTCACCGTATATATCATGCAACTGCCGACTTTAGTATCAACCGATATTGCCTATTCTGTTTGCACTTATCTCATTGATTTTATCATATATTTTTAAAACCTGGGCACAGGATTGGAAATGGTTCTGTCCTGCGATTATCCTGCTCATCTCCTTTGCCATATTTACATTTGCTTTCTCAATATATCCCTGGGCAGCTCGGTAAGTCTCCTTGTCGGCTTTGCGGCAGCCTCCTTCAACTTTAAAGAAATCCTCTCCGGCTTTTGTAAATACGGAGTTATCCTCTCCTGTCGCAATGTAAAGTCTTTCCGCTTCTTTTCCATCCATCAGGATCGCGCCGTCTGCTCCCACAGTAAAACTGGTACTTTTCAGGTTTATCCCGCGGCCCCCGTCATTTTGTACCTTTCCTACACCGGGCAGTATCAAATCGCCGTTATCGTCCAGCTCAAACTGTCCGTTCCTGGTGAGCACTTCTCCGTATTTTTCATTTTCGATAACAAAAAATCCTTCCCCCAGTATAGCCATATCTACGTTTCTTCCGGTATGCTCAAGAGTACCTTGTGCAAAGTCCGTGTACACTTCCGCGTTTACCGTCATAAATGATCCCGGTCCGATATTGCCCTCTGAGTTCTTTGGCGACGGCCCCATCCTTGACACCAGATGTTCTCCGAAGCTGCTCTCCGCCGTTGCTTGGCTCTTGTATCCCGCTGTTGTTGCGTTTGCGATGTTGTGTGATATGACATCGATGGCTTTTTGCCGGGATAGTATGCCGGATGCCGCTGAATAAAATCCTCTGACCATTTTCTTTCCCCCCTGTCTGTATCAGTAACTACTAAGCCGGTTCTTCATTTTGATGATGGCTGCGGAATGTATCTGTGATACTCTGGATTCGGTTACGCTCAGTATCTCCGCGATTTCTTTAAGTTTGAGGTTCTCATAATAGTACAGTGTAACGACCAGCCGCTCCTTTTCGTTAAGAAGGTCGATGGCCTCCATAAGCTTTAACTTAAGTTCATTGTACAGTGCTTCCGGTTCAGGTGATGCCTTTTCTTGCGAATTATGTATAAGAGGTGATGCCACCATCATCTTTTCGTTGATTGCTTCCTCGTAGGATAAGATGATGGCATTGTGCCTCTGCTGCAGGATCTTATCAAGATGTAACAGGGAGATCCCCATTTTTTCTGCGATTTCTTCTCTGGCCGGCTCCCGGCCGTTTTGTGTATAGAGTTCTCCGTACACCTCTTCAAGCTCTTTTGCCAGGTTCCTTTGGTTTCGCGGGATCCAGTCCTGCTTTCTCATGTAATCTATAATGGCTCCTCTGATTTTTAAAGAAGCAAAGCTTTCGAATTTATTGCCGAAATCCGGGTTAAACCTTTCAACGGAATCGATGAGCGCTATGATGCCCTGATTTACCATGTCATCCATTTGCCCGAAATTGCTGTAACTGCCTTTAAACCTCAGCACTATCCTCTTTACGAGCCATGTGTATTTCAGTACGATTTCGTTTCTTGCTTCAACGTTCTTGCCGTCGGCATATTTCCCCCACAGTTCCTCTATTTCCTTTTCTTCGTTTGTCCCGGGAGCTTCCATTCTTAATCACCTCGCTTCCAGCTCGGTATTTCCGCATACGTATACAAGATATTTTTTTCTATTCTTTTGCGTGTATAACTCCGATGCCCTGTATCTTTATATTAGCATCAATCTCATTAAATGATAATACCGTCAGGTTTGGTATGAACTGATCGATTAGCCTTTTAAAATATATCCTGACGACAGGCGAGGTCAGCACAACCGGCTGTCCCACCAATTCTTTCAATTTGCCGATCTGCTCCGTAACTCCCTCTACGATACTCTGAACCAGCTGCGGCTCGATGGCCAGGTAAGTCCCGTACTCGCTTTTTTTCGTAGAATTGAGTATCGTATTCTCTATCTCCTGATCAAGGGTCACGACCTTAATATTGCTTCCGTCGGTATACTTTCTGGTAATAGTCCTCTTAAGCCTTTGGCGGACATATTCTGTAAGCATATCCGTATCTTTTATTGCGACTCCGTGTTCACCCAGGGTTTCTAAAATGCTTTCCATGTCACGGATAGGGATGCCTTCTTTAAGCAGGTTGTTCAGTATTTTCTGCAGATCCGACAGGCTGACGATGCCGGGAATTACATCCTCAGTAATGGCGGGGTTAAACTTAGCCACATTTTGCAGCAGGGTGTTTATATCCTGCCTTGTCACGAGCTCGTGAATATGCCTTTTAATTATCTCCGACAGATGGGTCACGATTACAGAGACCGGGTCTATTACCGTATACCCGTATATTTCAGCCATATCCCGATCGCCTTCCGCGATCCATTTTGCCGGTATTTCATAGGCCGGCTCTATAGTATCTATTCCTTCAATGATACCGGTGCAGTTGCCCGGGTCAAGGGCCAGATAATAATCAACCAGCACTTCTCCTCTTGCTACTTCCTCACCTTTGACTTTGATCAGGTATTGGTTGGGGCTTATAAGCCCGTTGTCCCTGAGCCTGACAGTAGGAACCACCACACCCATATCCAGGGCAAATTGCTTTCTGAATATCACTATTCTGTCAATAAAGCTGCCTCCGCTGGCTTCGTCCACCAAAGGCAGCAGAGAGTAGCCGAACTCCATTTCTATGGGTTCGACTCCAAGCAGATTATAAACGTTATCAATGTTGCGGTAGTAATCTACTTCGCTGCTTTCATCAGCCATAAGCCGGTCCAGATCCTCTTTAATAGTTTCCTGTTCCTTTAACCTGGCAGACCTTATCAGCATTATCCCAAGGATGACCAGCGCACTTCCCAAAATGACGATCTGAAAAACAGGTGCTCCGGGTATAAAGCACATAGTCAGAACCACGCACCCGGATATGAGCAGCACCCGGGGCTGAGACAAGAACTGTTCTTTCACATCCTGATTCAGGTTCCCTTCCGACGCAGCCCTTGTAACGATCATGCCCGTTGCCGTGGATATCATAAGTGCCGGTATCTGAGCCACAAGCCCGTCTCCCACCGTTGCGATGGAATAGACGGAAAGCACTTCGGAGAAAGCCATGTCCCCCTGTACCATACCGATTATGGTACCTGCTATGAGGTTTACCATAGCTATGATGATGGCGGCGATGGCATCTCCCTTGACCAGCTTTGTGGCGCCGTCCATCGCTCCAAAGAACTCCGCTTCTCTTTGTATGGTCTTTCGCCTTAACTTGGCTTCCTGTTCATCGATAAGGCCGGAGCTTAAGTCGGCATCTATTGCCATTTGTTTTCCCGGCATGGCGTCAAGAGTAAATCTTGCGGATACTTCGGCTATCCTTTCGGCACCCTTTGTAATGACGATGAACTGGACGACGAAAATGATGATGAAGACAATGAATCCCACTATCGCATTCCCGCCCAAAACGAAGGTTCCGAAGGTCTCGATGACCTTGCCTGCCTGTCCGCTGTTTGACAGGATAAGCCTTGTGGATGATATGTTCAGTGCAAGCCTCATGAGGGTCGTGATGAGAAGCAGTGAAGGGAATATTGAAAATTCGAGAGGTCCTTTGATGAACATTGTGGTTAATAAAATAATCAATGAAACGGAAATACTCATTATGAACATAAAATCGAGGAAGAACGCAGGCAAAGGAATGATAATAAATGCTATTATCATTATTACAAACACTACTACTACGTTCTTGATCAGTTCCATGCTTTCTTATCCTTTTCTCTGCTGCTATACACCCATGCCAGGATCTCGGCTACAGCCTGATAAAACTCCTGGGGTATATAGTCGTTTATTTCCACTGACCGGTACAGGCTCTGTGCAAGAAATTTGTTTTCCGTGATCAGCACATGGTTCCTTTCTGCGGCTTCAATAATCCGCCGTGCCGTGTGGTCTTGTCCTTTCGCCACCACCATGGGTGCAAGATCTTTGTCGATATCATATTTCAGCGCAACTGCAAAGTGAGTCGGGTTTCGCACGATCACATCAGCAAAGGGGACTTGCTGGATCATCCTGTTCAGGCTCATCTTGCGTTGTTTTTCTCTTATCCTTCCCTTGATGAAAGGATCCCCTTCCGTCTGCTTATACTCATCCTTTATCTCCTGCTTTGTCATCCGAAGCTTCTTTTCGTAATCGTACTTCTGGTATGAGTAATCCAACACTGCAACGGCTACGAAAAAGAGACATATCTTGTACACCATGGCCATGGTTCTGTCAATCATGAATTGGATGCTTCTGTCCATGCCGGTGTTAAGTATATCAGGCGTTATAAGCAAGAGTCCTTTAACGCTGGAATAGATTATCCACATGATGACCAGCACTTTCATAACGGACTTTACAAGCTGCACCACAGACCTTAAAGACATAAGTCTTTTCATCCCCTGGAGCAGGCTTATCCTGCTGAATTTGAATTTCAGCAAATCCCCCGACACCAGAAACCCGGTCTGCACCCCTGTCATCACGATCCCCGTCAGCGCTAATGCAGCCATGATCGGCACTGCGGTTATAAAGAAAACCTGTAATCCTTCGCGAAAGACCTGCATGCATGTGGCAACAGTCATATCGTGCAGCCCTTCCATCATAGTAATTTGTTTTACATAAAGGAGCTTTATCTGCCCGGCGACAAAACCTCCCAATTTGCTGATCAAAACAAAGCCTACGATAAGCACCACGATGCTTATTACGTCTTTGCTCTGATAAGCATTGCCTTTTTTTCGCTCGTCCCGCCTCTTTTTCGGGGTGGCTTTTTCTGTTTTATTAGTTTCCGCCAAAAGAGATCACCCCTTTTACATGAGGAAGGTCAGGCTTTCCTGCATATTATCCAGCATTATCATATTCAGTTTTTCCAAGTATTTCACCAGTACCGGGATGATGGAAAGGATCACTATCACTCCTACGCCTAATTTGACCTGGAGATTTACTACGAATACGTTGATATTAGGTACCACCCTCATCAGGATGCCTACCGCAACTTCCACGATCAGCTGTGTAACGATGACCGGCAAGGCAAGCTGAACAGCATAAACCAAAATAAATCCAAAAAGCTCTATCATATATATGCCGATCTTCGGACTTATGGCCTCCATACCGATAGGTACAGCATCGAAGGACTTTACCGCTATGGCCAGGAGCCTTATATGGCTGTTTGTTATAAAAAACAGCAGGGTAAACATGGTGGTTACTATATTTCCGGTTATGGATATTTGTGTACCGGTGGTCGGATCATAAAGCGATGCCATGCCGAGGCCCATCTGCAGATCCATGACCCCCCCTCCGATGTGGAAGATCGACAGAAAAAGCTGTACGATAAATCCCATGGCATAACCCACGGCGAATTCCTTCAACATCGAAAGGACTATCTCTGCGGCATTGTATTGGACTATCGATACATCCTGCAGTCCGTAGGCGGCGCTCAAGGCTATCCCCATTGAAAGCCCCACTTTCACTATGCCCGGAATATTCCTTCTGCCTAAGATGGGGTTGAAAAAAATGGCCCCTCCGATCCTGCAGCTTACAAACAGGAATATCATGTAATCGTTGAAGTCCGGCGACATTGTTTCCACCTTTCCCCGTCACTGCCTTCCGGCAGCGTCGGGCAGCCCGTCCTTTACACCGTGGTTGCTATAAACTCAAATGTTCGGTGGACAAAGTCCACCATCTGCTGAAGCATGAAGCTTCCCGCAATAATCATAACAATTCCGATCACAACAAGTTTGGGCACAAAGGTCATGGTCTGCTCATTAATGGAGGTTGCGGCCTGAATGATTGAGATAAAAAGGCCTACCATAATGCTGACTAAAAGAATAGGGCCTCCTACCTTTAGTCCGGTTATGACCGCATCTCTGAATATTTCTGTAAGCTGTGCTGTGTTCAATGTCATTACCTCTTTTCTCTAGTTATAAGTCATGACCAGCGTCTTTATCAGGAGCCCCCAACCGTCAACCACCACAAACAGCATGATCTTAAACGGCAGGGAAATCATTACCGGCGGCAGCATGATGATTCCCATGGACATCAGCGTGCTCGCCACCACCATGTCTATTATCAGAAAGGGTACAAACAGGAGAAATCCTATTATAAATGCCCTCTTAAGCTCACTGGTAATAAAAGCCGGAACCACAATGCTCATGGGAAGTTCCTGGGGGCTCAGACTTTGCAGATCCTTCCTCGTAGAAAGCCCTTTATACAGCTCCACTCCATCGGCTGTTGTCTGCTTCAGCATAAACTCTTTCAAAGGGATCGAAGCCCTGTCCAAAAATTCCTCAGTCTCTATCTGCCCTTCGTTATAGGGACGAAAAGCCGTATCGTTTATCTGATCCACCACCGGAGCCATAATAAAAAAAGTGACGAATAAGGCCAGGCCTATCAGTATCTGGTTCGGTGGGGTCTGCTGCAGCCCCAGGGCATTGCGCATAAATGAGAACACTATGACGATACGCGCAAAACAGGTCATCATAAGGAGCATAAAAGGCGCAATGCTTATCAACGTAAACAGGATGATTATTTTTACTATGTCGGAGCCTTCCCCGTTGATCACTATATCGACCATTTTATTTTCCCTTGTTCAAATAAGATTTGAAGCTTCCCAGTACCCTTTCACCGGCGGAAAGATCCGCACTCTGCAACGCAATAGGTTCATCCAGTTCTTTCAGGATGCTGATGCTGTGTTCGTTTGCCCCGATCAGGTATTGGGTACCATCGACATCAATTATCATTATGGCACCGTTTTTACCGATAATCAGGCGGTCAATGACACGTATATGTTTTCCTCCTGCAGCTGTCCCCATTTTTCTAGCATACCATTTGCTGGCGTAATAGGTCAGTATAATGACGCAGGCGATCCCCGCCATGGCAAGGGACATGGATAAAAGGTATTCGGCCACTTCTTAGGTCCTCCTATTATCCCATAACGTTTTTTATCGTCTGGATCAGTCTTTCCGGTTTAAAGGGTTTGACGATAAAATCCAATGCTCCGAGCTTTATGGCCTCTACAACCATTCCCTCCTGCCCCATGGCTGAACACATTACCACTTTAGCTCCCGGATCCTTTTGCTTAATTACACGCAGTGCCTGGATCCCGTCCATCAGCGGCATGGTGATATCAAGGAGTACGATAGCAGGCTTTTCCTCTTCGTATTTCATAATGGCCTGTTCTCCGTCGGCGGCCTCAAGAAAATCGGTAAATCCGGCCTTTTTAAGATTCTCTTTTATCATCATTCTCATAAATGCGGCATCGTCCACTATCAGTATTTTTGTCATCATCTGCTCCTCCCTTGAAAACCAACTATTATTTTGAATCGGCAATGTTGTCTCTTGCTCTCATGATCTCTGTAATCCTGACGCTGTAATTATCATCAACAACCACTACATCCCCTCTTGCAATCAGCCTTCCGTTTGCCATTATATCCACCTGGTCTCCTGCCTGTCTGTCCAGCTCAATTATGTTCCCCGGTGCAAATTCGGCTATTTCCTTGATCTTCCTCTTTGTCTTACCCAATTCAACGGTAATCTGGACCGGCACCGACAATATCAGCTCCAGATTTCTGTCGCCGGGTCCGGAGTCTGCGGCATCATCGGGTGCAAGCTGCGGATAGGTATAAGGTGTTGCCTGGACCTGCGGTTTTGGAACTCTTGGCATAGACTCAACAGCAGGAGCAGGCGGGATCGGAGGAACGGGCGGAGTCTGAAAAACAGGCTGGGCAGGCGGAGCCGCAGATATTGCTGTTTCGATTTCCTGCGGCGAAAAAGGCTCCGGTACCGTCATACTTTCCTCTGTTTTCAGTATCTGTGCAGTTCTCTGAGTAACCTGTTCTTCCCCCAGTGACATTCTGATAATTTCTCGTGCCAGCAGAGGATCCATTATACTGACGAACTCACTTTTCACCAAACCCTCTATGTTAATGTCAAAGCCGATGAGTATAATGTCTTCACCGAGGGCAGAAAGCTTTTCCTGTATTTCTGTACTGTCGGTCGTATCCAGTATTTCCGGCGGGGAGATGCTTATTTTGATTCCTAAAAACGAAGCAAGCGCGCTGGAGGCTGACCCCATCATCTGATTCATGATCTCACCTATAGCGCTGGTACTGATTTCATCGAATTCGGTTATCTCATTCACATCGATTGAAAGCAGGTGAGAAAGGATTTTTTTGAAATCCTCCACCTTCAGGAGCAGCATGTTTATGCCGCCTATACCTTCTACGTATTTGATCAGCACCCCTAATACCGGTTCAAGGTGGGTGTACGAGAATTCCCCTAATTTGACGATTCTAAGCCTCGGAGTCGTTATGTTGACCTTCCTGTCCAATATGTCGGACATTGCGGTAGCTGCCGCCCCCATGCTGATATTCATCACTTCACCTATGATATCGGCTTCCATTTCCGTTAGGTTGATTTGATCGCTCGTATTCTCCATCATATGGCGTCACTCCTTCTTTGCAACGGCTCCTCAATAATACTGGCTCTTTTTTTGTTGTGGACCCCCAAGTAGCCTTTAAACCAGGATGTATCTTCAACAACCAGATCTATCAGCGATCCCGCCGGTTTATTCAGTTTGATGATATCTCCCACTTCCAGATCCAGCAGCTCCTTCAGCTGCACATCCACCGTGCCTAAGACTCCTGTTATTTCCAGCTCTGATTTGTTGATTTCCTGCATGATATCGGTTTTTCTTTGAGCTTCGGAAGATTGATCGCTTCTCCTGCTTTTTTTATTCTGAGATGCTTTTTTCTTAAAAAGCAGCTCCATGGTAACAGCAGGAATGCATATACTCAATTTACTTTGAGTCTCGTTGATCAGGAAGTTCATCACTATTATTACGACATTTTCATCCGGATTTATCCCTTGAAGTATCCTTGCGTTAGTCTCGGTTTTTATGAGGACAGGCGCCATTTCCACCATATCGAACCAGACATTTTTCATCAGGTTCACCATGCCTTTCATAAAGTGCTCAAGAAGGCCGTGCTCTATTTCAGAATACTCTCTGTCCATGGCCAGAGGAACACCGGCGCCTCCCAAAAGCCTGTCTATGACACAGAATCCTATATCTTTTGAAAGGTCCATAATAACCGTATCATCATCCCTTTCTGTGTCTTTGACCGCAAGGTCGATTATACCCATAAACACAGAATCGGGTAGAGCATTATTGAACTCGTGATATTGCTGTTCCTCTACTTCAACTATTTCCACAAGGCAATAGGTCTGCAATACTCCGGTAGCATAGGAGGAGAGTATCCTTGCATAGTTCTCATAGATGCTGAATAAGATCTTCAGCTGCTCCCTTGTAAAATGCTTGGGACTCCTGAAATCGTATTCTTTAATTTTCTTTGTTGCTGCCTCAGCCTCGGGTATTTTTTCCTCTGCCTTCTCGCCGACCAGACTGCTTAGGAGCATGTCGATCTGGCTCTGTGATAGGATCTCCGCCATTACTTCTTCTCCTAATCGCTCTCTTTATAGATCTTGTCCAATTCTTCCTGCAGGGGATCGTTCTTGCCGACCAGGATCTCCACCCGCCTGTTCTTTGCACGATTTTCTTCCGAATCGTTTGGCGCTACAGGCCTGTGTAAGCCGAATCCGGCTGCATATAGCTTATAAGGGTCTTTGACATAGTTCGATTCCAGATATTTCAACACTTCATTAGCTCTTTCCGTTGAAAGATCTCTGTTGTTTACCGTATCGTTGCCAGGGCTTGCCTCTGCCGTATGCCCGTCGATGCGTATAAACTTAACCATCGGCTCGACCCTTGCCAGCGCCTCACCCACCCAGTCGAGGATGCTCTTGCCGCCGGGTTTCAAAACTGATTTGTTTGGTTCAAAGAACAGGGTGGACATGAATTTTACAAAAACAATATTTTCGCTTCTTTCCACCTGTACCGATGCCCCAAGATTATTCTCTTTTACATAATTGCGCAAATACCAATAAAGAGCATCCAAATCGTCGATATCATCAAGACCGACGTCCTCGCCTTCATTGAAATCCGAGGAAAGATCTCCGTCTGACATCATAGCTTCGTCCTGCATGAGCTGTTCAAGTGTATTGGGATCCGCCGTAAACGCTTTGACGAGCAGCTTGTATTTTTCTTTATCGACTGAGGAAATGGAAAAAAGCAATATAAAAAACACCAGGATCAGAGTGATCATGTCCGCATATGTATTGAGCCAGTTTTCTATATTTACTTTTTTTCTTTCCGCTCTTCTTTCCATGTCAGTCCTCGAGGCAATATCATAGTATTTCGTCGGTTTCGTCGGCTTTGTTTCTAAAGCCTATCCTGAATCTTCTGCTCCTGCGCTCTGGCCTTTCCTTTCTATTCTTGAGCTCCCGCTCCTCTAAAAAGTTTAACAGTTTTTCTTGGATGTATTTCGGGTTCTCCCCTTCCTTGATAGAAATGACGCCTTCCACTATCATCTCTTTGAAAAGCATCTCCTTTTCCTGAGCTATTTCCAGCTTGTTTGACATTGGTATAAAAAAGCAGTTAGCCAATAAAGATCCGTAAAAAGTTGTTATGAGTGCAACAGACATATTCAGACCCAGAAGTTCCGGCCCGTCTTCCAGATTCAACGACTTTAACATGTTGACAAGGCCAATAAGAGTACCGATCATCCCGAAGGCGGGGCCAAAGGTTGCTCCCCTGTCGTAGAGGCTGCGTTCCGCATCGTTTCGCCGTCTGATGTTGTCCAGCTTCTGTCCGAACCAGATCTTGAGCTTGTCCGGTTCGATGGCATCTACGATGAGCAATACGCTTTCTTTAAGAAATTCGTCTTTAAAGGATAAGGCCCTGTCCTCCAGTGCCAGAAGACCTCGTTTTCTCGCTTCTTTTGACAGATCCGTAATGATTTCTATGTATTCGTAGGGGTCTTTACCGTCCTTTTTCAGCACAGTTTTTAAATGTGAAGGAATGCGTTTAAAGGATTCAAAGGGGAAGGATGCCAGCAAAGCGAATATTGTGCCCCCTACGGTGATGAAAATGCTGGACATGCTGAAAAAATTCTGCAGCATAGTAAAATCAAATCCGTTGTCGCCGTAGGATATCCCGAATACTATGGCTCCAACCACCGCTATGTAACCTAATATCGTGCTAAACTCAACCATATGATACTCCCTGTAGCTCTAAGCTCCCTATTTTTTTGGTTTACCTATGTTGTAAATACTTCTTTTATAAGCTGTTATCCTTGCAACGACCTCCTCGGCGCTCTCCGCCACTACGAAGTGCTTCCCGTTTACCAGTCTTATGATGGTATCAGGTCTTTCTTCGATGGTTTCGATCAAATCGCTGTTGAGTATATATGTTTCATCGCTTGCCTTATTTAGTTTTGTCAGCGTAATCACAGTAAACGAACCTCCTTGCTTCAGACCTGTCTGCCGCATTCAGACCGGAGATGCTTCCCGATCCGAACGCGGCAGCCTTATGCTGTTACCTCTTCATGTTGACCAGTTCAGTGAGCATTTCATCGGATACGGTGATCATTCTGGTGTTTGCCTGGAATCCCCTCTGTGCGATGATCATTTCAGTAAACTCTCTCGCCAGGTCTACGTTGGACATTTCCAAAGCACCGGCCCTTAATGTTCCCGTTCCTCCGCTGCCGGGGATGGTGCCCACCGGCAGCCCCGAGTTTCCGGTTTCCACAAAATAGCCTTCGCCGCTTTGAGAGAGACCGTCGTTATTTGTAAACTTCACCACAGCGATATTGGCGATTTTGGTCGGCACCCCCGCTCCGGGACCTACAGTACCTATGATAGTATTATCGAGCGCCCCCGATGAAAGAGAACCGAATCTGGCGGGATCGATTTTAAGGTCCATATCGCCCAACTTGATACTCGTATTATCGGCAGCTCCCGGGGTCCAAGCAGCTGCCAAGTTGACTTCTGCCCCCGATTTGTCGAATGTCTTTGCAACGATGGTCATGCTTGATGCCACGGCATTTCCGATGGTCAGCGGAGTCCCGTCTGCCGGTACTACCACCTGCGTGGTATTATCGGCTCCTACCGGGATCGTCACGGCTGCGGGATTCACATCAGTCGAATCAACAGTAAAAGTCACTGTGTCAGTAAGAGCATCAAAGACACCCGTTACGGTATTGACGTTTGTTTCGTTCTTTCGTGTAAAACTTAAAGTATAGTCTGTTCCGTCAAAGCTGACTCTCAACGAGCCGTTTACATTGGCATTGGCGCTTACCGGATTGGCTCCCGCTGCTATAGGTATTGCGGGATCGGCAGCCCCCGGATACACTGTCGGCAAAAAGCTCACATCATTGCTCCTTGTGACCGTCATGGTGACATCCCCGCGGTAAACGGACGATGTTGATATGCCGGTATTTTCCAGCCAGCCTGTATTGGCTGCCGGCACCACAATGGGATCCCCCTCCTTGATAGCAGTAAGCTCACCGTTATTGCCGATGGTGATCCCCGTGAACTTGTCCAAATCCTCCGGTGTGACCTTTATGGGAGCCAGGTCACGTGCGGACACCGTACCGTTTGAGCCAAGCCTTGCCATCTTTGTGTTCGGGTCAAGCGGAATACCCAGCACCATATTCCCCGAGCTGTCCACTAAATTGCCTGCCACATCAAATCCCAGGACGCCGACCCTGGTATATTTGATGATGCCGTTGCTGTCCTTTACGGGAAGATAACCCTCGCCGTTTATGTAGACATCCAAAGGCCGGTCTGTGGTTGCGCTGCCGGCTCTCGTATTGATGACATCGATGGATTTCACCTTAGCTCCGTAGCCCAGCTGAGTGGGATTCGTGCCGCCGGAATTTGTGGTGGGTCCGGAGGCTCCGTTCATCGTCTGGTAAAATACATCGGAAAAAGTCACCCGGCTGGATTTAAATCCGTATGTGTTGACGTTGGCAATGTTGTTGCCTATGACATTCATCTTGGTCTGGTGCGCTGCCAGTCCAGAAACTGCAGAATACATTGATCCTAACATTTCACAATCCTTTCTGTGCCCCTCGCAGGTCCTTCTGTCGTTCAGGACCCTTAGCCTCCTGTCAAGGTCCGGCTAAATAAATATGGCACCGTCAATATTAGAGAATACGTTGTCTTTCATTTCGCTTTTATCGATCACCGTTATGACCACTTTATTCCTGGCATTGACAATAAAAGCGGAGTCGTTCATCACGATTAGGGCATCTTTTATCCCTTTCTCTTCTGCCTTGCTGCAAGCGGCCCCGAGCCTTGTAAGATCTGTTGGGCTGATTTCTATGCTCCGTTCTTCGGTCCTTCGGTTGGCATGTTTTGAAAAGGATACCTGCTGATTGAAAATCTCCCGGAATGTCGGCCCCTGATTCTGTTTTTTATTTCCGACGGCTGTGCTTTCTGCGGATTTGATATTCTCGGATTGTTTGATTATCGCATCCGTAAGATTGTAGCTTCCGCCGTAAATTTTATCAACCATCGCTATCTACCTCTCCCCCATCCGGCAGTACTGCTTCATTACCGTTTTTTTCGTCCTGACCCAAATTGTTCTGCGGAACGATGATATTGGGTTCTTTTACTTCCATTACACTGTTCAGCTCATACTGCTGTCCGTCGATTGTTATCTTCGGGCTGCCGTTGTACAGGGTGACACTGTCGACGATGCCTGTGCAGGTCTGCATATTCCCGTCTGCACCTATCGAAGCCACTGTGGCTTCCTTGCCGATAAGGCTCACGCTGTAAGCCGTTGCCGATGCCTGACTTAACTCGCTCAGGGCCTGGACCATGGAGAACTGCGCCATCTGTGCAATGAACTGGGTGTCATCCACAGTGTTGAACATGTCCTGGTTAGAGATTTGAGCCACCAGGAGCTTGAAAAAATCGTCCATAGAAAGCCCGTTGCCGGCCTTGCTCTTTGCTTCCGTTATACCGGTTGTCTGCTGATATGATGAGATCCCGTCTATTGCCATATTTGTTTCACTCCCTTCTAAATAATGTAGTCCATCCTTGAAAAACCGTTCTTTGGCATCGCGTTTTGCACTATGCTTCCTTCAAGGCTTGTTTCAATGCTTTGATAAGCCGTAACCTTGCTGCCGAGCGAGCCGTTTCGGCTGCTCCACTGCTGCGAGAGATGCTCCTGCTGTCTGCCCCGGGAAAAATCCATTTCTCCCCTTTGCGAAAAGGCTTGTCCCTGCTTTACTTCATTTTGAAAATCCGTCTGCTCAGTCACATGCACGTTTTCTACCACGACGTTCCTTAGTCCCATGCTCATCACAAGCTTGTCCACCTGACCGGCTAAAATAGCCTGAGTTTTTGAGTTGAAAGCCATGATGTCGATGGTCAGCTTTCCTTCGTTTAGTTTCAGCTTGATATCGATCTTCCCCAAATGCTTCGGTTCCAGCTGCATCGCAAACTGCATGGGCCCTTTCTGCCGGAGCGTGTGCAGTATCTCGCGTCCCACCTGGTCATAAGCCTCGACCTTTTCCCCCGCCTTCGCAAAGTCGCCGGGAGCTTTCGCATCCGTGACCGTCATTGCCGGCTGAGCGGGCAGTTCTTCAGGCTTCGTTTTGTTGTTCTCCGCCTTTATCGCCGGCTTTATCGCTGGTCTGTTATCTGTTTTTTCC
>Ga0255345_1003556_pt1 | contig 18025 bp, 14 predicted proteins | sample wastewater_treat_6_FD_192415 | JGI IMG/M metagenome (GOLD analysis project Ga0255345, IMG submission 192415) | Wastewater microbial communities from Lulu Island WWTP, Vancouver, Canada - plant20 | ecosystem: Engineered > WWTP > Wastewater > Unclassified | place: Canada: Vancouver, British... | reverse complement strand
AAGATGTGTTATGAAGCACTTTTCTTACATTGCTAACAGGGTTATTAACGTTTATGAATATTAAATGAGCGGATGATCTTTTTCTGTTTGGATGGTTCATTTAGAATAGAACGAATATTTCAATCAATTAGTACGAACGTTTATTGTTGCTTGTTCCTCAACTTCATGTATCTCTTTGATGTATTGGTTCTTTAGCTGATCGTAAAATGAATGTCGACTTATGATAGTCGCCACTAAATTTGCAACCAGTGCCGTAAGCATAATGTAAAATATCACATTGTGACTATTTGTCATTTCTAATACTAGAATGGAAGAGGTAAATGGACTTCTTGTAACGGATGTTAAAAAGCCCGTCATGCCCGATAATAAAAGTATATTAATGTCTGTCCCGGTTAACTGAAACCATTCGCCAATGACAGCCCCGATGCCTGCTCCTGCAGCTAACGAGGGGGCAAAAATACCTCCTGCAGCTCCTGTTGTAAATGTTAATATTGACCCTAATATTCGTAAATAGGGAGTGTACCAGGCAATCGATTTTTCATTCGTAAATAATAGGTTTACTATGATTTCTTTTCCTGAGCCAAGGATTTTATGGTCAACAAATAGGGCAATACTTGCGATTATTAATCCCGATATTAGTACATAAAGCGCTCTTTGGAAATTGTTGTTCAGTAGTTTTTTTATTTTAAATACCCAAAGAATAAGTGCCCCCATACCGCTTCCCGCTAATCCGGTAACCACTGATATAAGAAGAATCAGAAAAATCACCCACCAGGAGGTACTTCCCAATTGTGGGTATCCCAAATATAAATACGGCCCTAAAAAGTACAAGGCTGTTAAACCTGATATTATGACTCCTGTTAATAATGCCGACTTAAAATAACTAAAATGTGTCTTCGTTATTTCTTCAATGGCAAATACGATTCCTCCTAAGGGAGTATTGAATGCCGCGGCTAAACCCGCCGCCGCTCCTGTAACTATCATGTTTCTTTTTGATATTTTCGGATACCATTCAGGAAGTAGGTCGTTTATTTTTTTAAATATCGATGCTGAAATTTGTATAGTTGGGCCTTCTCTCCCAATAATTCCACCTCCGAAAACCACGAATAAACTCGATAGTATTTTTATGAATACTACTCGTAGACTCAATAGCGAATTAACTTTATAATTATGCTTTGGATTGGATAGTTCTATCGATGCAGTTACTTGAGGAATCCCGCTGCCTCTTGAGTAGGGAGAATATTTTACGACTAACCACCAGCCTACTAAAAAACAAATTGGGGTAATAAATAAAAAGCTCATTTTTGAGTTAAGCCACATTTGATGAGAGGCTAACTCAGACCATGAAAATAATTTAGCATATACTATCGCTATTGCTCCTGTTAAAAATGCACCAACCCAATACGGCAATGCATTTAACAGGTTTTTTTTAAGCGTTTCGTTTTTTAATAAATCAAATGCGCGCTTTAAAAATTTACGGATGATTAGTACTAATTTCATCATTCACTATGTTCTTCCCAAAAAATTCATTTTTCACTCCAAATTTCCGCATTTATTTGGCAATTAAGGCCAGTTACTATGGATATTAGATGAAGCTGGTTAAAACTCCGACAAATCAGGGGTTTTAAATCGAGTAATTGACTTTTTATCAAATGTATTACGTCATTCTGGCTGTTGTTTCCGGTTTTTATTCTCCTTTTATAGGGATAGCCAGAGTCAATTTGTCATATTTTTGTATTGGCATTTTCTTTGTTTGCGAGTGTCACAGCCATCTTCTTGGCTTTATCTTTCTTTAATAATCAATCATTTATCTAATTATACCAACTATGAGTGCAGGAAAAATTAATGTCCAAACCGAAAACATCTTCCCTATTATTAAGAAGTTCTTATACAGCGATCACGAGATTTTCCTTCGTGAGCTGGTGGCGAATGCTGTTGATGCAACGGGTAAACTTAAAACGCTAACGTCTATCGGGGAAAACAAAACCGAACTCGGCGACCTTTTTGTGGAGGTAATAATCGATAAAGAAGCGAAAACCCTTACTATTCGCGATCGCGGTATCGGTATGACGTCGGAAGAGGTGGAGAAGTATATCAACCAAATTGCATTCTCCGGTGCAGAGGAGTTTGTAAATAAATACAAAGACCAAACGGAAGGAAACTTGATTGGTAAATTCGGTCTCGGATTTTATTCGTCGTTTATGGTTTCTGATAAAGTGGAAATTTATTCGCGTTCGTTTAAGGCATTGGAAAACGATGCTATTCGTTGGTCATGCGATGGTAGCCCCGAGTATAATATGGTGGCCGATACAAAATCAGATCGCGGTACCGATATTATCCTCCACATCAACGAAGATTCAGTTGAGTTTTTAGAGGAAGCAAGGATTAAAAATTTGCTCGATAAATATTGTCGTTTCTTACCTGTAACTGTTCGCTTCGCAGGTAATGATATTAATAATACTTCTCCAGCTTGGGTGAAGAAACCAAGTGATTTAACGCACGAGGATTATTTGGCGTTTTATAAGGAGTTGTACCCAATGGCGGAAGACCCTTTGTTTTATATTCACTTGAATGTCGATTTCCCTTTTAGCTTAACAGGTATTTTATATTTCCCTCGCCTAAAACGTAACCTCGAAGTTCAAAGAAATAAAATTCAATTGTATTGCCGTCAAGTGTTTGTTACCGATTCGGTAGAGGGAATCGTTCCTGAATTTTTAACGTTGTTGCATGGCGTTATCGATTCACCAGATATCCCGCTTAACGTTAGCCGTTCGTACTTACAAAGCGATGGTAACGTGAAAAAAATCAGCAATCATATTTTGAAAAAAGTATCCGATAAGTTGGAGGAAATTTTCAAAGAAAATAGAACTGATTTCGAAGCGAAGTGGGATGATATCGGAGTGTTCATTAAATACGGAATGCTTAGCGAAGAAAAGTTTTATGATCGCGCAAAGAATTTCTGCTTATTGAAAAATACTGATTCGAAATATTATACTTTCTCAGAGTATGCTGAGTTGATAAAACCAAATCAACAGGATAAGGAGAATAAGCTTGTAAATATTTATACCTCAAATGCCGAAGAACAACATGCGTTTGTTGAAGCTGCGAAAAATAAAGGCTATGATGTATTGCAAATGGATGGTGTGGTTGATAGTCATTTCGTGAATTTCCTCGAGTATAAATTGGAAAATAATTCTTTTGTTCGCGTCGATTCTGATACTGCCGATAATTTAATTCGTAAGGATGAAAAACGTATTTCTGTCTTAAGTGAAGATGAACAAACACAATTGAAAACATTGGCAGAAACTGTAGTGAATAAGGAGCAGTATATGATTAATCTTGAGCCTATGGCCGAGAATGATGCTCCGGCAATGATTACTCGCCCTGAATTTATGCGCCGAATGAAAGAGATGTCTTCAACCGGTGGAGGCTATGAATTTATGGCAAATATGGCCGAGCAATTCAACTTGGTAATTAATACCAACCACCCTTTGATGAAAAAAGTACTTTCTATCGAAACGGAGGAGCAAAAAGAGGCGGTATTGCGTCAAGCAGTTGATCTTGCAATGCTTTCACAAGGTTTGTTGAAGGGTGAAGCATTAACAGGATTTATTAAACGCTCTGTCGAAATGATTAAATAATGGACACTATTCAAACGCGATAGCCGAAATAATTTAAAAATGCCTTTGGCAATCTATTGAATATCAAACCATAATAAACTTGTCGTAAAACACCTCGATGCGTGGAAAACTTTTCTGCGCATTTGAAGCCCCTGAATGTATTTCGCTCAGGGGCTTTTTATATCTTTGAGGAAAGAAATAAATAAATTATCATCATGAGTTTTGAAATCAACTGTAAGCTGATTCAGTCGCTGCCTGTTCAAACTGGCGAAGGGCAAAGAGGTCCTTGGGTAAAGCAAACTTTTATCGCAGAAACAATCGAGACATATCCTAAGAAAATTGCTTTTATTGCATTTAATGAACCTGTCGAACAATTAAAAACAATTCATCCCGGAACTACAATGAAAATTAATTTCCGTGTTGAATCTCGTGAATACAATGCTCGTTGGTATACCGATATCCGTGCCGTAAGTATCAGCCCTCTAATGGTTGGTTCTCCTGCTGAGTCTGCACCGTCAAATAATGGCTATGCTGCTCCTGCTCCAATGGCTGCCGATCCAATGGCAGGATCAATGGGCGGAGGAAACGATGTTGACGATCTTCCTTTCTAAAAATCAATCAAACCATAACTATAACGAACCCTGCCTCGGCGGGGTTTGTTATTTTTGGTATACACCATAGACTACTTCAATTTAATTCCGATCATTATCTTTATCGTCTCAAACATCCCTTATGAATCAATCTAAAAAACTAGCACTCTTCGTTGTTTTATTTTGCAACGTATTTATTCGTTCCGCTTTCGCCGATGAGGGAATGTGGTTCCCTCAGTTGCTTCAACAGTTAAATGCTGAGGACATGAAACTTCGCGGCTTGCAAATTTCTATCGACGATATTTATAGTGTAAATAAAAGTAGTTTGAAAGATGCTGTGGTGCTTTTTGGTGGAGGTTGTACAGGTGAAATTATTTCTAAACAAGGACTTCTCCTCACTAACCATCATTGTGGCTTCGACCAAATTCAAACGCATAGTTCTGTCGAAAATAATTATTTGAAAGATGGATTTTGGGCTAAAGAGTTGAAAGATGAATTGCCTTGCCCAGGCTTATCGGTTACGTTCGTAATTAGTATAAACGATGTTACCGATCAGTTTAATAAAGTTCTAACAGCTGATATGACAGAGGCTCAGCGTAACGAAAAAATTAAAGCGCTTTCTTCGCAGATAGAAAAAAAGGCCGTTGAGGGTACCGGATACGAAGCACGCGTTCGTCAGTTTTTTTCCGGAAACGAATTTTATGTGATCATTACCGAGACGTTTAAAGATGTTCGTATGGTAGGTGCTCCTCCTTCGGCTATTGGTAAGTTTGGTGGTGATACCGATAATTGGATGTGGCCACGTCATACAGGCGATTTCTCGATGTTTCGCGTGTATGCCGATAAACAGAATAAGCCAGCAGAATATAGCGCCGATAACGTTCCTTATACGCCTCGCGCTTCGTTCCCAATTAATATTTCAGGAGTAAAAGAGGGCGATTTTACTATGGTCTATGGATTCCCGGGAAGAACGCAAGAGTATATTTCTTCTTATCAAGAGGATATGATCGTGAGTACTATAAACCCAGAACGTATTCGCGTTCGCGATGAACGATTACGAATTATGGGAGAGTCAATGCGCAAAAGTGATAAATTGCATTTGCAATATGCCGCAAAACAGAGTAGCGTAAGTAACGGCTGGAAAAAATGGAAGGGCGAAACAAAAGGCTTAATCGAGTCAAACGGATTGCAGAAAAAACAAATTCTTGAAACGGAGTTTAATAAGTGGATGGAGAATAACCCGGAGCGGAAAAAAATTTATGCCAATGTATTACCGGGATTGAAATCTATCTACGATGCAAATCGTCCTTACATTTCTGCTAATAATTTTTATGCAGAAGCGGTTTATGGTGTAGAAATATTAAGTTATGCTAATGGCTTTAGAACACTTTGTGATTTATATTCTTCCGATAAACCCGACGCAAAAAAAATGGAGGAGGAAAAGAAGAATATGATTAACGGGATTTCTGGCTATTTCAGAAATTATGATCTTCCTACCGATCGAACAATGTTCCTTTCTCTTTTAGCGATCTTCGATAAGTCGGTATCCGATTCTTTGAAACCTTCAAGTTTTACGGATATGCGTAACCGTTATAAAGGCGATTTTACTAAATGGGCCGATGTTGTTTTTAAAAAATCAATATTTACCGATTCAGTGAAAGTCGAAAAATTCTTAAACGATTTCTCTGCTTCTTCTTGTAAAAAATTAAAGAAAGATCCTGCTTATGCTATGATTATTGCCTTGAGCGATTTTTATAAATCAAAAGTGGCTGATCGTGTTAATGGTATGGCTACTGAAGTAGGTCGATTGAATCGTTTGTATATGGCAGGGCAACGTGAAATGCAACCCGATAAACATTTTTATCCGGATGCTAATAGCACCTTGCGTGTAGCTTACGGACAAGTGAAAAGTTATTTCCCTCGCGATGCTGTGAAGTATAATTTCTATACTACGCTCGACGGAATTATGGAGAAGTATGTGAAAGGTGATGAGGAGTTTGATGTCCCTGCAAAACTTATCGATCTTTATAATAAAAAGGATTATGGTCGCTATGCTGTTAACGGACAATTACCAATTGCTTTCATCGCTACGAATCATACCACTGGAGGAAATTCAGGTAGCCCGGTTATCAATGCAAAAGGGCAATTGATTGGAACTAATTTCGATCGCGTTTGGGAAGGTACTATGAGCGATATCTCTTTTAATCCCGAAATATGTCGCAATGTAACACTCGATATTCGCTACACACTTTTTGTTATCGAAAAATATGCAGGCGCAACTCGACTTATTAATGAAATGGAAATTGTAAACTGAGAAATGAAATAGGTATTAATTTTAGGTAACTTTAATAGCTGCGTTAAATAATTCAATATTCCAACTTGAATCGGTTTTGGTATAATCGAGCCTTGAGCGAATTATGCCATGAGTGAATTTAATTTCTTCTATAGATAAAACTGATTTCACAATAAATTTTTCTAAAGATTTATCTCTTTTTTTGGGTTTTGAATTATATTCATTGTAAGAAGTCAAAAACAAATTATTAGAGTGATTAAGATAAACTTTAATCATATCTTTTCTCGGGAGATCGTGGGTTTTAAAAGGAGTTGTCTTTAAAACCGGGTCTTTGGTTAATAGATTGTTGAAAATATCAATACAGTACCCGTTTGCAGAACCATGATGTGGCAATTTAAAAAGTGATGACCTTTTTTTATCTAAGACTTTTGAGTTTTTTAAAATGTATAACCACCCTTCATTCGGATCATGACCAACTTCCAAATCACTACCCAACAAAACGCGATATTCTCCAAATGAAAACAGGAGAGCAACAGATTTATTGTTTGGGCTTTTATTAATTATTTGAGTCGAACGCTTACCAAAATCTGTTATTAGCTCACTGATTTCAATATTAAAATCATGACACGTTTTGGGTGAAGGGGATAATGAATAAATAGTGAAATCAATCCCGGATTCATTTAATTTATCTATCACTTGGTCACATGCAACTTCATTAGGAAATTTACTCTTATTTAAAGCATCAATACATTTTTTAAATTCATCTGTTGAAGACGGTGATCCTTTTTGAGCTTTTTGATGATCCAATGATACCATTAACAAAAATTTTCTCAAATCAGTAGTTCTTGCAAAGCAGAATTCAGCATTAGGACATTTCTTTAATAGGATAGAAAGCCCTCTAATATGATCATTATGCCAATGTGTACATAAAATAAAGTTAATTTTCTTAAGATCAACCTTAATTCCTTCCAAATATTCGAGTGCTAATGGAGATTGTGTATGGGGGTTGATACAACTATCAATTATTCCCCAAGAGTCATTACCATACTTAATAATTATAGACTCACCATATCCACCTCCTGTTCCAATTAAAGTAACTTCTACTTCATTTATTAAGGGAGGCGTCGTTATCAAAATCTCTTGGTTTAAATTTAGCTAATAAAATATCTACATTATTAAGAGCGCTTTCAAATTCTTCTGAATCAAGAGTAATTAGTCTTTGAAAACGAATATCACTTCGTTTATAAATTTGGCCATTGTCCATGTGATAGCCCGCACTCCAATAAAACACAGCACCAACAGAAAGTAATTCTTTGTCTTCGGGAGAAATGTCATTGATTTCTAAAATAGCAATTTCATCAGTTCCTCCGTTGGTTAAATCCTTTAATCTAGCTTCAAAAGTACTATTGTCGAATTTAGTAACTACTCCTTGCCAGCGCTGGACTTTTTTCGAAAACTTTTTTTGAACTATATCATAATGGTTACTTAGGGTTGGAAACTTAAACTCGGGAAGATGCGATTCTAATTTTGCAGATTCCTTGTTCTCATTTGGAAGAGTAGAATGGTTGACCAAATTCACATAGTTGCCTACTAATTTTCTATAAATATTTGCATTTTGATTTAGAGTTAACTCGTATTTGGTTAGAGAATTTTCCTCTATCCAATTCCCGGTTTTTGCTGTTAAAGTTTTGCTTGATTCCATATTGATTCACAAATAGAATTAACTTTTGTTATTGACTCAGACCAATTTGAAATTAACGTATTAATAAAAGAGGAAGTCTGTTTATCGGTGTTTTGAAAATGATGGTTAAATGAAAATACCACAGATTTGTGATCAAGAATTAAGTCAGAAGGAGTTATTGTTAATCTAAACATACCTTTAGAATTATCATTTTGAATATTTTCTACATATTCAACTTTTAATAACCTTGGATCTTGCATAACAGTATCAAACTGCCTGACAGGAGAAAGCCAATAACCAAAATTGATATATTCAGTTGTAGACCTTAATGAAAAATGGCAGTTATGGTTTATTCCAAATGCATCAATCGGTGTCTCTTTAAGTACATTAAAAATACTTACAACTAAATCTCTTAGTGTTTCAATATCTGATTCCCTCTTTGATCTAAACTCAACTCGGTCAGTTGTTATCTGAACACTTACCCATTCTAAATCAAACCGAGTGATCTCAGGATGAATTAATTCAATTTTAGCGGTCTCTGATTCTGTTTCTCGAATGATTTTTTTGTTAAATAACCATTGAGGTGTAATAATTACTGGATTAAAAGAGCCTAATAAAACAATTCCTAGATTATAGGATTCGCGTTCTAATACCATAATTTACAATGCTTTAGATTGTTTTATGCAATTTTTGAATTATTAGTGCGCAAGGTACAGAAAGTACTTGATTCTAACAAAAACACTATTGTAATACTGCTTTCAAACCGAAACCGTTCCGAACCCTAATAAGGAACGGCTCCGATTGAAAGACAAAATCAAATTTATTTCTCAACAAACTCCATTGAACGAATTACGCCATTGTCGTCTACTCCAGATAAATACATAATTCCGTTATCTAATTCAACAATTGTCCATTTTCGATTTAATTCCTTTGCAGTCCAATGTGATGCAACTTGATTGTTATAATAAAAGCTACTTAATGTTACATAAGCTTTTGTCATTTTAGCATCTATAGAATAGCTCCCAACCACTGTTGTATCAACTCCATTTTTTTGGAAGTTTATTGCTAAAGAGCCATTCGAGAAATTCCAATTTTCGTGAGCGTCAATAATTGGCGACGGAGAAACAATTTTCCATGTCTTCTGAATCTTGCTGTTTAATTTCTTTTCAGATAACAATAAGTCGTTATTCTCGCAACCACTCAGGAAAATCAGCATTAACCCTGAAGCTAGTAGAAATAAATTTTTCATGCGCGTTTTTGTTTTTATGAATTTATACGCCCTTTACAATAAAGGTAAGGTAAATATTAATTGAAATATTACAATTGTCAGTTTTTTGCAGATCGGATGCGGGATTCGATGTTTGTAGTCGAATATCCGCTAACTAATGGGATGGTTTCTACACTTCCACCCCTCGCCGTTACTATGTCATATCCTACAATATCTTCTGCTTTGTAGTCCGCCCCCTTCACTAATATATCCGGTTGTACCAGCTTTATCAGCTCGTAAGGAGTAGGGTCATCAAAGAACGTTATTGCAGAGACAAACTCCAGAGCGGCCATAACCATAGAGCGGGAATGCTCGTCGTTTATTGGACGCGTTGGACCTTTGATACGGGAAACAGAGCTGTCAGTATTCAATCCAATTACGAATTTATTACCAAAGTCAGCAGCACGTGCTAAATAGTCGATATGACCCAGATGAATGATGTCAAAACATCCATTTGTGAACACAATCTTACATTTTTCCTTTCTCCATTCCCTAATTTTTTCTTCTAATTGGGCCGGAGTAACAATCTTACTTTTGATATTTTCCAGATGATTCATCTATCCGTGAAGGTCGGGGTTTCGTGAAAAAGAACAAAGCCATCATGGAGATTCCTCCTAGAATTATTAACAATATGGTTTGAGTACCATGTACCATCGTCGCGAATACAATCCCGTCGGTAGCATTGAGGCCATAAAGCTCTATTCCCTTAGATACTAACATATGGTATACCCCAATTCCGCCTTGTACAGGCGCTGTCATGCCAATTCCGCCAATAACCATCATAAATAAGCCCGCCGAGAGGTCTAGTCCCGATGTTTCCGGTAAAGCAAAGAAGCATACGTAAGTCATGAAAATATACACAACCCAAATGAATACACTGTGAAACACAAATAACCACTTGTTTTTCAATTGAGTAACTGTTGCTAGGCCTTCGCCGATGCCTTTCATCAGGTTTTTAATCTTTTGTATCGAAGCAGGTGGATTTTCCATTTTGAAAAGCTTGTAAATGAGGAAGATACCTGCTGCCGAACCAATACCCAATATTGCGATAAGCATTCCTGCGCTTCCGGTCTTTTCAATAACGGGATTCCAAATATGCTCCGCTAAAAATCCACCAAGTCGCTCGAATTCTAATATCGCAACCAGCCCTATACATAATATAAGGAGGATTACATCCGCCACGCGCTCTACTATTACCGTCCCTATGAGTTTCTCAAAGGGAATGTCTTCCGATTTACTTAATGCCCCGCATTTGCTGATTTCTCCTATTCGTGGGATGGCTAAATTGGCTACATATCCAAACATCATCGCATTAAACGCAGTAGTGAACCTAACTCTATATCCCAGTGGTTCAATGAGTTGCTTCCAACGTAATGCTCGGCTGATTAAGGCTGCTATGGAAAGTACGATCGATAATCCCAGCCAGCCTAAATTGGCATGACTGATTTTCTCGATTACCATCGAAAAGTCTTGGTTTCGAAATGTTAACCAAAGTAATCCGGCGCCAATGGCCAGAAATAGGAGTGTTTTTATGGCGCCTTTCAAATGGTTGATTATTAAGCGTTTGTTGGCTTATTATTGGCGTCAGGGAAACAAAGCCAAGGCTTAAATCCTTTCGCTTCTTCAAAGTCCATGCTCGCATAGCTGATCACAATAACTATATCGCCAACTTGCATCAAACGTGCTGCAGGTCCGTTAATGCAAACTTCGCCCGAACCACGCTTTCCTTTAATAACATATGTTTCAAGTCGTTCACCGTTGTTAATATTCAAAACGTGAACTTTTTCTCCTTCTATCATATTGGCAGCATCCATTAAATCCTCGTCAAGAGTGATGCTTCCCACATAGTGTAATTCAGCCTGCGTAATACGCACACGATGAATTTTCGACTTCAATACCTGGATCGTCATAACGGCGCAAAGTTACTGATTCCCGTTAACTCAAATTATACATTGGGAAAAATCTTCGAAATCTGCTGTAACTAGATAGGCAAATGGGCCGCAGATTACGCAGTTCACGTCTACGACGCGAGGCAGATTTGTTATGATCTTGACGCAGGCGGGGGGAAGATTATCGTCTTCGACGATACGCTGCTTCGGCGAAGACGGATTTAGCTAGTGAAGCTGTTTTCGTCTTTCGACTAAAGAATGATATTTCATTCACCCTGTAGTGGTGATTTATTGTAACTATCTCCCACCGGACCATAATCAAATTCAATCATTCAGACCTTCAGTCATTGATCGATTAATGGGCCGCTGGTTACGCAGTTCACGTCTACGACGCGAGGCAGATTTGTTATGATCTTGACGATGGCGGGAGTATGAGGTGTATAAAAGGAGGCTCCAAAAACTTTGCAGACGAGGCTTGCGGAAATTTTAAAACCGCAGTTTACTAAGCGTAAATGAGGATTTTAAAATTTTCGCCTAACGAAGTATGCGAAGTTTTTCGAGTCCTCCCTACATAGAGTAAGTAACATTATCAATCAACCTCGGCCCTTCCGTCAACACCGCAATGCACCCCTGCACCACTTTTCTTCCTTCCCAATTATCTATGTCTTCTAGCGTTTCTGGGTCAACAAGTTGGAAGTATTGCACTTTTAAAAACATGCTTTGCTCGATGTTTCTTTTCACCAATTCAATTACAGCCGAGGGCGTGTGATGCGGAATAAATGCTTCGGCTTGTTTCATTGCTTTATAAATCAATGGCGCCGCTTTGCGTTGTTCTTCCGTGAGTAGCAAATTGCGTGAACTCATCGCTAATCCATCGCTTTCTCTTAACGTCGGACATCCTACTATAGATATAGTATGACCCATCATTTGCGTCATTTTTCGAATGATAGCTAACTGCTGAAAGTCTTTTTCTCCGAAATAGGCACTGGTGGGTTGAACTATATTAAAAAGACGGTCTACTACAGTGGCTACCCCGGCAAAATGTCCCGGACGAAAGGCTCCTTCCATTGTTTCTTCCATCTTGCCAAAGTGTATGTCGAGCATTTTGTTGCCATGAGGATAAATATCACTCACCCCGGGAATAAATGCGATATCACAACCTACCGATTCGAGTCGCTGAACATCTTTTTCCGGCATCCTCGGATATTTCTCCAAGTCTTTCGGATCGTTAAACTGCGTAGGATTAACAAATATGCTGCATACTACTATGTCATTCTCCGCCTTGGCTCTTATCACCAACGATTCATGACCTTCGTGCAGCGCACCCATTGTAGGCACAAAACCGATTCGTTTTCCTTGCTGCTTAAGGCCGGTTAACAAACTATTTATTTCTTCTGATGAAGAGTAACAACGGATCTTCAATAGTGGAGGATTTTGGAAAAGTATTATTTGAAATTCATCTTTTCGCGCCATTGTTCGTTGAACGATTTCGGTACTACCGTTGGCATGTCCCGCAGTCCACTGCGCGATTTATTCAGACTTTCCATGATATACTTTCCGGCTTTTATACCTTTCCAGTTCATGATGTCTCTTTTCATCATTGCCTTCTTCCAGAAAAAATAGAAAAGCTTTTCTGAACGGGCATTCAATCCTTTATCGATAAATAATTTTCTGTTCTGTAGTAGTAATCGAGGGAAGTCGATTTTTACCGGACAAACTTCTCGCGATGATCCGCAAAGTGTTGAATATTTTATGGCTTGCTCTTGAGCTTCTAAATTGCTCGACTGAAGTGGTATTGTAACGGCAGCTAACGGACTAGAAAATTCTCCGCCTCCGGCTGATAAATATACCGGACAAGAAAATTGACAGGCTCCACATTTTATGCAGGTCATTGCCTGACGTTGAATTTCATGACTCAATACTTCACTGCGTCCGTTGTCGAGTAAAATAACGTATAATTCTTCCGGTCCATCGAGCTCTTCACTTTGCTTTGGTCCCGTAATTATTGAATTGTAAGTGGTAATCTCTTGTCCTGTGCCATAAGTGCTTACTAATGGTAAAAACAAATCGAGGTCGTTCATCGAAGGAAGGATTTTCTCGATCCCCGCCAATACAATATGTGTTTTTGGTAATGATGCAGTTAACTGTGCATTGCCTTCGTTTTCGGTGAGGACAATAGCGCCGGGATCGGCAACCAAGAAATTACATCCCGTAATTCCTGTTCCTGCTTTCAAGAATTCCCCTCTTAACTTCTGACGAATCTTGGCAACAATTTCATTGGCATCTGCTTTATGCGAAAGCACCATGTCTTTCTTTAGAAGCTCACCGATTTCTTCCAGCGACTTATGAATGGCCGGTAAAATCATGTGCCCCGAATGATCGCCCGATGCATCCGCAATATAATCGCCTGTATCGGTTTCTAATGTACGATACCCGTCGTTGAGTAATCCGCCTTTTAAGCCGATTTCATCAGCCATCGAGGTCTTAGATTTCAACACTAATTTATTCGCCGACTTCTTCAAGATCTCTTGAATAGCCGACAAGGCATCCGTAATATCTTGTGCCCAGATCACTTTCCCGCCCGACTTAATAAAATTGGCTTCGAATTCAATCAGGTATTTATCGAGGTTTTCAATGGCTTTCCAACGCGTAAAAGCAGCCCGCTCACGAGCCATCTCAGCATTCGAAAACTGCTGAGAACCAACTTTAAAAGCATCATGATACTGCTGCGCGGCAATAGCAGCACGTTCAGGCCATGATCCCGATTTTTTGCTCGTATTTATGGTAGTTGTTTCTTCCAACACAGTATCTGTCATAGGAAGCACAAACCTAATAATTTCTAAGCTATTGTAAGCCCTAAATTTAATTTTTAAAAAATCATATTAACAATGAAGATTGAAGATCTTTATTGTTAATATGAACAGCAAAAATGGCAAATGCAGTTATTTAAAAAGCCATGACTTTCACCATGGCTTTTTTGTTATTCTACCTCCAACACCAAATCATCCGATTCAACTAAAGTGCCTTCTTTTAAGGTGATGTCTTTAATTTTTAAATCTTTGTTGGCCGTTATGGTGGTTTCCATTTTCATGGCTTCGATGGTAAACAGCGGAGTGTTTTTCTTTACTTCTTGTCCCGCCTTCACAAATATTTTACTCAACATTCCTTGAAGTGGTGTGCCTATATTGCTGTCGCCCGATGCTTTCTTATGTGAGATCTTTTTCACTACCGCTTTTTTGTCCATCACGTCTATCGATCGTGTTTGTCCGTTAAGTCGGAAGTAAACACTGCGATGCCCGTTTTCGTCGGCTTCCGATACGTATAGTAATCGAATGAGGATGTTCTTACCTCTTCCTATTTCTACTAAGATCTCTTCGTTGTTTTTCATGCCGAAGAAAAAGGCTGTGGTAGGTACGTGACTTACATCTCCGTATTGTTTTCTAAACGCATCGTATTCTTCGTAAACTTTCGGATAAAATTTCCAACTTAAGAAATCTCTGAAACTAACGGCGTCGCCAAACCGAAGTTTGAAGTCGGCAAATTCTTTGTCGAAGTCAACAGGTTTTAAATGCGCATTCGGTAAGTCAGTATAGGGCACTTCGTCTTTTAATAATATCTTTTGTAATTCAACAGGAAATCCTCCCGGCGGTTGTCCTAAATCTCCTTTGAAGAAGCTTTTTACCGAGGCAGGAAAACTTAATGTTTCTCCTCGAGCCATCACGTCTTCCTTGCTTAAACTATTGCTTACCATAAATAAAGCCATATCCCCAACAACTTTCGAACTCGGCGTTACTTTTACGATATCACCGAATAGTTGATTTACATCTTCATAAGCTTGCTTTATCTCCGGCATTTTTTCTCCTAATCCTAACGATATCGCTTGTGGCTTTAGGTTTGAATATTGTCCTCCCGGAATTTCATGATTATACACTTCCGCAGTTCCTGCCATCAACCCGCTTTCAAAAGGATAATACCATTCACGTACTGTTTCCCAATAGTCGGAGTGCTCGTTTAAATGTCGTATGTCGTGCGTCGATTCATAAGGCGTATTACGTAACGATTCTACTAAACTGTTAAAGTTTGGCTGTGAGGTTAATCCGCTCATCGATGCTAATGATACGTCAACAACATCTACACCCGATTCAATAGCTTTTAAATACGATGCACATTGTACCGATGCTGTATCATGTGTATGTAAGTGAATTGGAATATCGATTACTTTCTTTAATTCACTTACTAGTTGTTGCGCCGCGTATGGTTTTAATAATCCCGCCATGTCTTTTATTCCTAACACATGAGCGCCCATATCTTCTAATTCTCGAGCTAAATCGAGATAATATTTTAAGTTGTATTTTGTTTTCTTCGGATCTAAAATATCTCCGGTGTAGCTAATGCACGCTTCTGCAATTCCTCCTGTTCTTTCTCGAACAGCATTAATGCTTACAGCCATACTTTTGGTCCAGTTTAATGAATCGAAGATGCGGAAGATGTCAACTCCTTTTCCGTTGTTCCAACTGTCTTCAATAAATTTCTCGACTAAATTATCGGGATAAGCAGCATAACCAATGGCATTGTTTCCTCTGATGAGCATCTGTAAGCAGATGTTGGGAATGGCTTCACGCAGTTGGTCTAAACGCTTCCACGGACATTCATGCAAGAACCGCAAGGCTACATCGAACGTGGCTCCTCCCCATACTTCCATGCTGAAGAGTTGAGGTTGTCGTGCAGCAAAATCTGCCGCTACTTTCATCATGTCAATTGTACGAACACGCGTTGCTAATAACGATTGATGCGCATCGCGGAAAGTTGTATCGGTAAACTTCACCGATTTTTCGTTTTTAAGCCATTGAGCAAATTTCTCAGGACCTAATTCGGTTAGCAAATCTTTCGATCCTTTAGGTGGAGGAATATGTAATCCTGCACCAGGAATTCTCGGGTGACTAAAATGACGTGACGGATCAACTTTTGTTACATCGGGATTACCGTTAACTTGAACATCGGCTAAGAATTTTAAAATTTTTGTACCGCTGTCTTGTTTCTTTCTGAACACAAAAAGTTCAGGATATTTTTCAATGAATTTAACCGTCGCTTTTCCTTCTTGAAAGGCAGCATGATTAATCACATTTTCGAGGAAAGGAATATTCGTTTTTACTCCGCGAATGCGGAATTCAAGTAAGGTACGATACATCCTGCGACTAGCTCCGGCTAATGTTCGCCCTTGAGCTGTTACTTTCGCTAACATGGAATCGAAGAATGGAGAAACCTTCACCCCTTGATATGAAGAACCTTCATCGATACGAATGCCGTAACCACCAGCATTTCTATAAGCAATCAATGTTCCGTAGTCGGGTTTGAAATCATTCTCAGGATCTTCAGTTGTAATACGACATTGAATAGCAAATCCACGGCATTGAATGTCTTCTTGATTCGGAATATCAATTCCCGGAGAACGCAATGCTTCTCCGTCGGCAATTAAAATTTGTGAACGTACAATATCAATCCCCGTAACTTGCTCGGTAACTGTATGCTCTACTTGCACACGAGGGTTTACTTCAATAAAGAAAATATTTTCGTCGCCATCAACTAAAAACTCTACTGTTCCGGCGTTGTTATAACCTACATGTTTCGCAATACGCAAAGCATAATCATAAAGTTTGTCTTTCGTATCTTGACGTAATGATGGAGCAGGAGCAATTTCTACTACCTTTTGGAATCGGCGTTGTACCGAGCAATCGCGCTCGAACAAATGCACAATATTTCCGTGTTGGTCGCCTAATATTTGGACTTCAATATGTTTAGGATCATCTACAAATTTTTCAATGAAAATGGTATCGTCACCAAAGGCATTACCAGCCTCACGACGAGCTTCGTTAAAAGATTTTTCAAGATCACCGGCTTCGCGAATCACGCGCATTCCTCTTCCACCACCACCTGCACTCGCTTTGAAAATAACCGGGAATCCAATGCGAGTAGCTTCGCTTAAAGCAATAGCCGAAGAACTCAAAACAATAGCATTGTCTTCAATAACCGGAACGCCCACGGCACGAGCTACTTTTTTAGAAGCAACTTTATCACCCAATTGTTCCATGACCTCTGGCGATGGCCCGATAAAGATGATGCCCTCCTCTCTACAACGACGAGCAAAAGTTACATTCTCCGATAAAAAGCCGTAACCGGGATGAATGGCGTTTACTTTGTTCGCTTTCGCTACTAAGAGAATCTCTTCAATATCCAAGTAAGGCTTTAAAGGGTCGGTGTCGCTGCCAATTTGGTACGACTCATCCGCCTTGTAACGGTGAAGTGAATAACGATCCTCGTAAGTGTAAACAGCAACGGTACGGATACCTAGCTCGGTAGCGGCCCTTAATGCTCTGATGGCGATTTCTCCTCTATTCGCGACGAGAAGTTTGTGAATTTTATTCATAATTGGGGGGTAATGGACGTGAAAGCGGTTATACGTTAAAACTAATCACTAGTTGCAGCTAGCCGAGGAGAAAGCTGGTATTCTTTTTAACATAATTATAACGAAAATGAAGCCCGATATTCATGAGTGGTTCATAGTTGCACCCCCATCTTTGCATAGTTAGTAAAACATACATAGGTTAGGTTAAAAGGTTAGTTAATTGGTTAGTTTAAAGAGGGCTTTATAGGTTGGCCCTCTTTTTTTGTGCCTAATCGGACGAAA
>Ga0255345_1003552_pt1:12500-18030 | contig 18030 bp, 15 predicted proteins | sample wastewater_treat_6_FD_192415 | JGI IMG/M metagenome (GOLD analysis project Ga0255345, IMG submission 192415) | Wastewater microbial communities from Lulu Island WWTP, Vancouver, Canada - plant20 | ecosystem: Engineered > WWTP > Wastewater > Unclassified | place: Canada: Vancouver... | reverse complement strand
TATTAATCCTGCTTAATACTCTCTGATCCATGAAAACCGACCGGAACATGCACCTGCGTAAAATCTGCGAAAACATCTATCTTGCGGAGCCGCCTGAAAAAGGCAGATACCCCTACTGTAACTGCTTTCTTTTTACCGGAGACGAAAACATTCTTATAGACTCAGGGCTTGCAGATGACCAGATAGTTGAAATCGACCGAACCATCGGCATTGATACGCTTGTAATATCCCACACTCATCCGGACCATTTAAGGCGCTGGTACCTTTTATCACACCGAAAAATAATTCTTCCAGCCGAAACCCCTGACTCGGTGTTTGATCTGTATGAACTGGGAACCAGGTATGTGGGAACTCCGGAAAAGGGCAGACACTGGGTCGAGGTTATAGGCAGGCTTACAGGACTGCGCGCGTTGAGGGAACCCGATGCCCGTTTTTCAAACGGCGATATTATTGAAAACGGAACCTCGCGCATCGAGGCAATACATTCGCCAGGGCACCTAAATGATCACTACTGTTTCTTTGAACATAACACCGGCACGCTGCTCTCAACGGACATAGACTTCACCCGATTCGGACCGTGGTACGGCAACCCCGAAGGCAGAATCCGGCCCTTCATTGAGAGCGTCCACAAAGTCATGACTCTGCCATACAGGCGCGTATGTTCTTCACACAGGCCTCCTCACGAGGGTGACGCGACTGAACTATTCAAATCATTCCTTGAGGCATTCGACCTGCACAGGATGAAAATTTTAACTGCTATCGAAAAAGGAAAAACTCTGGCGGAACTGACTGCCCTGTCCCCCTTTTACAACAACCGCTTCCTGGACCGCAGGCTTCAGAACTACTTCGAAGAGCACATGGCACTTGAGAACCTCCAGATTCTAATCGAGCAGGGACTTGTGGTTGAACATAACGGAATCTATACCACAGTCAGTTAATCGAATGACAAAACATTTGTCCTGAGCTTTATCGAAGCATCGGAAGCAAAAAAGTAATTCTCTATTGATAAATCCGTTATTTTCAGTATCAGTTAATTAAAATTTGTGTGACATCTTATTTCCTTTTATTGGAGTTTTTTTAATATGCTGTTTATCAAGATTTCATCTTCAATTTTTGTGATTCCGAAACTCTTTTTGCCGGCATCTTTTATTGATGTCCCGATATGATAAACCTCCGTATCATCAATGATTAAAAAGCGGTCATGAAAATCGTTTGTTGTTTTTACAGTTAAACCCTGGTACTGTGCGTTGAATTTAGCAATGTCCTTTCTTGTTAAACTTCCTTTTCCTGAGCCTGCAATAAGGACTGAAACTCCTTTATTTTTCTTACATAGCAGGTTTAAAGTATTTGTATCTACATAATTATCTAGCAAAACAAGTTTGGTTTTTGCCTTTTTGATTATGTCTACGATAAGACTAAAGGCATCATAAATTTGTCCGTTAAAAAAAATGTGCTGCTTTACTTCAGTTTGTGTTGCAATGTAATTGAAGACCTGTTCCAATTTTTGATCCGTTTCGAGTTGTTTAAGTTCTATACGATCTAACCTAGAAAAAATCTCATAATTTGATATAAGAAACTTGCGCATTGCGACAAAACTATCCATAATTCTGATACTTACTTCTACTGCAACATCACTTTTTAGAACTGCAGAAAGCATGGCAATTCCTTGCTCCGTAAAGACATATGGCATATACCTCCTGCCTCCATGTTTACCGCCATCACTTGAGGTCGCAAATTGCGACCTCAAGTTCTTATATTCATCTTCAGTCAACTGAAACATAAACTGAGGAGGAAATCTATCTTTATTTCTATTGACCTGTTCATTCAATCTTTTGGTTGTTACCTGATACAAATCGGCAAGGTCACTATCCATCATGACTTGCTTACCTCTAAAGGTATATATCATGTTGCGAATTTCTTTGTCGTCTATAACCACAGGTAATTTATCCTCTGTCATAGCTACCGCCATACTTTTCATTTTTTAATACTATTTTTATGTATAAACTTTCAGGGTAATGTAATTTTAACACGAAATTTTACTTTTTGCAGTAGATTTTTAATTTAAAAAGATGATTAATCGCCGACCATTATTGGGTAGAGGATATAGGGCGATATCGCAGTGTCGAAGCAGTACAGGACGTGCAAAACAGCTTCGACTGACATACCATTACTTACTTGTGCTGAGCTTTATCAAAGCATCGGAAGCAAAAAAGTAATTCTCTATTGACAAATCCGTTATTTTCAGTATCAGTTAATTAAAATTTGTGCCGAAGAAAACTTTCGATATAATTTCCACTACGAATGTATAATTACACCCATTCAGAAAAAAATCAAACTATTCTATAATCAGAAATTGAAAAAACACTTTTTACGGCGATGCTTTTTTTCTCGCGTGTAATAGAGCTTTAAATTACTGTTTCCAATACCATGCCAATCGTTGTCGTATTTTAAATACTTATCTTCACGCAAACGGGTCAAGCAGTGCCACGCCGCATCCTTCAAAATCTTTAAAATTACGCGTTACAAGAACAAGTCCATGCTCCGCTGCTGTCGTTGCAATGAGCATGTCGGCCTGTGTCCGGGTCTCACCTTTCGCCTGGAACTGGCCTCTCAGAATCCCTGCTCTCTGCGATATTGAACCGGTAACAGGGAGTATCTCGCAAAACTCTTCCATAAATTTATTGAGCCACTCCATAAGCCTGCGGTTAGGCCGCCATGAAAGTCCAAAATACAATTCTTCAACAGTGACGGCACTTAATCCGCATTTGTTTATTCCTGATGCCCACTCAAGAACTTTTTTATCCGGTGAATGCTTAGATAATTCGCTGATAATATTTGTATCAATCAGATACCTGATCATGGAAGAATCACCTTCCGGTTCTTTCGTGCCGGTGTTTCAAACACATAGGATTCTTCGGCGCATATTGAGCTGAATTCATTAAAAGCTGACCCGATATTACGTTCTGATACGGTTTTTTTTATGCGCTCATATTCTTCATACTCATCTTTGCTTACAACAACTGCAACCATCCTGTCCCGGTTATATATCAACTGCGGTTCTTTTTCAGCTTTTCTTATTATCTCTGAAAAATTAGCCTTTGCGTCAGCTATCTTCCATTTCATTATAACCACCTCACATGGTCACGATAATCATAAGTTATGACCATGTCAAACAAATAACACAAAAAAAACACCCTCTTCGTTCTTGAAGAGGGTGATTGAGTTGTATTGATTTAATAATATGGTCAAGCCTCACGACTGATTAGTAATGGTGGACTGAACACGTTACCGTGCTTACATCTCCATCCTATCGACCTCGTAGTCTTCGAGGAGTCTTCAGTGGGCTCAAGGCCCAGGGGAAATCTAATCTTGGAGTCGGCTTCCCGCTTAGATGCTTTCAGCGGTTATCCGTTCCGAACATAGCCACCCGGCTGTGCCACTGGCGTGACAACCGGTACACCAGAGGTTCGTCCATTCCGGTCCTCTCGTACTAGGAACGGATCTCCTCAAATTTCCAGCGCCTGCAGAGGATAGGGACCGAACTGTCTCACGACGTTCTGAACCCAGCTCGCGTTCCGCTTTAATCGGCGAACAGCCGAACCCTTGGGACCTTCTCCAGCCCCAGGATGCGAAGAGCCGACATCGAGGTGCCAAACAGTGCCGTCGATATGAACTCTTGGGCACTATCAGCCTGTTATCCCCGGCGTACCTTTTATCCGTTGAGCGATGGCCCTTCCATACGGGACCACCGGATCACTAACCCCTACTTTCGTACCTGCTCGACTTGTAGGTCTTGCAGTTAAGCTCCCTTTTGCGTTTACACTCTACGCACGATTTCCGTCCGTGCTGAGGGAACCTTTGGGCGCCTCCGTTACTCTTTAGGAGGCGACCGCCCCAGTCAAACTGCCCACCAGACAGTGTTCCAGTCCCGGATCACGGGTACCGGTTAGTAGTCCGATACAACAAGGGTGGTATTTCAAGGACGACTCCACCGAAACTGGCGTCCCGGTTTCACAGTCTCCCACCTATCCTACACATATTGTACCAAACTACAGTGTCAGGCTACAGTAAAGGTGCACGGGGTCTTTCCGTCCTTCTGCAGGTAGTCAGCATCTTCACTAACATTACAATTTCACCGAGTCCCCCGTTGAGACAGTGCCCAAGTCGTTACACCATTCGTGCAGGTCGGAACTTACCCGACAAGGAATTTCGCTACCTTAGGACCGTCATAGTTACGGCCGCCGTTTACCGGGGCTTCAATTCAGAGCTTCGCAGTTACCCGCTAACCCCTCCTTTTAACCTTCCGGCACCGGGCAGGTGTCAGACCCTATACTTCCTCTTACGAGTTTGCAGAGTCCTGTGTTTTTGGTAAACAGTCGCTTGGGCCATTTATCTGCGGCCTCTTCATGCTCCACCAGCAAGTGGCTTCACACTAATGAGGCGTCCCTTTTCCCTAAGTTACGGGACCATTTTGCCGAGTTCCTTAACGGAGGTTCTCTCGAGCGCCTTGGGATACTCTCCCCGCCTACCTGTGTCGGTTTTAGTACGGTCACCCAGTTTCGCGTTTAGAAGTTTTTCCTGGCAGTATGGAATCTACACCTTCGCAAGATAATCTTACTCCCCCCAATCCTCTGTCATAAGGGTTACGGATTTTCCTATAACCCAGACCTACAATCAGGAACAGGGACAACCAACGCCCTGCGTATATATCCTCCTGCGTCACTCCATCACGATAGCCTCCACCAGGTGGTGCAGGAATATGAACCTGCTTCCCATCGACTACGCCTCTCGGCCTCGCCTTAGGGGCCGACTAACTCTGAGTTGATTAACATTGCCCAGAAAACCTTAGGCTTTCGGCGACACGGGTTTTCACCGTGTTTGTCGTTACTCATGCCGGCATTCTCTCTTCTGTACAGTCCAGCAGCTCTCACGAACTACCTTCAGCCCGGTACAGAATGCTCCTCTACCACTTACTTACGTAAGTCCAAAGCTTCGGTGGTATACTTAGTCCCAATCATTTTTGGCGCAGCGCCACTCGGCCAGTGAGCTATTACGCACTCTTTAAAGGGTTGCTGCTTCTAAGCCAACCTCCTGGATGTTTGTGCGGCGCCACCTCCTTTATCACTTAGCATACACTTGGGGACCTTAGCTGTTGGTCTGGGCTCTTTCCCTTTTGACCACGGAACTTATCTCTCGTAGTCTGACTCCCATGCTCTAAAGTTACGGTATTCGCAGTTTAACTGGGTTTGGTAAGTTTGTTGACCCCCTAGCCCAATCAGAGCTCTACCCCCGTAACTAAACGCATGAGGCTAGCCCTAAAGCTATTTCGAGGAGAACCAGCTATTGCCGAGTTTGTTTGGCCTTTCACCCCTAGTCACAGCTCATCCGAGAATTTTTCAACATTCACCGGTTCGGTCCTCCATGACGTTTTACCGCCACTTCAACCTGGCCATAACTAGATCACTCGGTTTCGGGTCTACTCCATACAACTATACGCCCATTTAAGACTCGCTTTCGCTTCGGCTTCGCA
>Ga0255345_1003552_pt1:0-7500 | contig 18030 bp, 15 predicted proteins | sample wastewater_treat_6_FD_192415 | JGI IMG/M metagenome (GOLD analysis project Ga0255345, IMG submission 192415) | Wastewater microbial communities from Lulu Island WWTP, Vancouver, Canada - plant20 | ecosystem: Engineered > WWTP > Wastewater > Unclassified | place: Canada: Vancouver, British... | reverse complement strand
ATATCAATCATCTGGTCGCGAAGCAGCGCCGCGCGCTCGAACTCAAGATTATCTGCGGCGAGGATCATTTCATCCTTCAGTTTTGTCTTTATATCTTCAAGATCGGGGATGCTGCTTTTTCTGTAAGAGTAACTGTGTTCGCCCACAAGGCTGACGAAACTGTTCTCCTTAAGATATTCGCGTTCAATTATATCAACGATCTCCTTCTGGATTGAACGCGGATTAATCCCGTGGGTACTGTTATACTCCTCCTGAATTTTTCGCCTGCGGTTTGTCTCATCAATCGCCTCCCGCATTGAATCGGTTATCTTATCCGCGTACATTATTACAGTGCCGTTAATATTCCTGGCGGCACGCCCCGCTGTCTGTATAAGCGACCTCCTTGAACGGAGGAAACCCTCCTTGTCCGCGTCAAGTATTGCAACCAGTGATACTTCAGGTATATCAAGCCCTTCTCTGAGCAGATTAATTCCGATGAGACAGTCGAATTCCCCCTTGCGCAGGTCCCGTATAATCTCTACGCGCTCAATGGTCTCTATTTCGGAATGAAGATATCTGGCATTAATACCCACATCCTTAAAATAGCCGGAAAGATCCTCGGCCATCTTTTTGGTAAGAGTTGTAACAAGCACCCTTTCATTATTTTTAACACGCAGGTTAACCTCTTTAATAAGATCATCAACCTGGTTTCCCGCGGGCCGGACTTCAATTCGCGGATCCACAAGACCCGTCGGCCTGATCACCTGTTCCGCGATGTTCCCTGAATTTTCTGTTTCATATTCCGCGGGCGTTGCCGAAACAAAAATGGCCCTGTCTATAATATTCTCAAATTCCTCAAAAACAAGCGGCCTGTTATCCAGCGCGGAAGGAAGCCTGAATCCGTATTTAACCAGGTTTTCCTTGCGCGAACGGTCGCCAGCGTACATGCCTCTTACCTGGGGCAGAGTAACGTGTGATTCATCAACCAGCAGCAGGTAGTTCCCCCTGAAATAATCGAGCAGGCACGCCGGGCGCTCTCCCGGTTCTCTGCGGTCTATTATACGGGAGTAATTCTCTATTCCACTGCAGTATCCGGTCTCGACAAGCATTTCCATGTCATATCTGGTTCTGCTCTCAAGTCTCTGCGCCTCTAACAGTTTGCCTTCACTCTTGAGTTCATCAAGGCGCTCTTTAAGTTCATCCTCAATCATCCCTACTGTATCTTTCATTTCATCAATTGAAGAAATAAAATGCTTCGCGGGATATATGAAGCACGCGTCCATTTCACCCTTCACCTGCCCGCTCACCGGATCAAATAGTGTAATGCGTTCAACCTCATCGCCGAAAAACTCGATCCTGTACGCTTCCTGCTTAAGATATGCGGGGTATATGTCAACGATGTCCCCCCTGACTCTGAACATTCCCCGCAAAAAAGAAAAATCATTCCTCTCGTAATGTACAGCGATCAGCCTTCGCAGAAGGTTATCGCGGCCCGGTTCCTGTCCCCTTTTAAGCACTATGTGATGTTTGTCAAAATCTTCAGGCCTTCCCAGTCCATAGATGCATGAAACCGACGAAACCACTATCACGTCTTTGCGCTCCAGTAAAGACGAAGAGGCTTTAAGCCTTAAGCGGTCTATCTCATCATTAATCGAAGCATCCTTTTCAATATAAAGGTCGGATGAGACAACATAAGCCTCGGGCTGGTAGTAGTCATAATATGAAACGAAATATTCCACGGCGTTTTCAGGAAAGAATTCCCTGAACTCACGGTAAAGCTGGGCAGCAAGGGTTTTATTGTGAGTGAGTACAAGCGCGGGCCAGTTTATCGATTCGATAATTTTGGCCATGGTGAATGTCTTGCCCGAACCGGTCACCCCGAGCAGGGTCTGGTACTTTGTTCCGGAATGAATTCCCGAAATCAGGCTTTCGATGGCCTTCTGCTGATCCGCTGATGGTTTATACGATGATACAAGCCTGAACTTATCCATATCTGCCCCTTCAGCAAATGAAGCGATAATATATCATCCTGTCAATAACATGTAGATAAAATATAATCAAGATAGATCAGTCTCGTGATCTTCTTTTTATACCGTACTTTGCCTTAATAGCCTGCGCTCTTTTTTGCCACAAATCAGCCTCTTTATGTTTACCCTGGGCCTTTTTGACATACGCCATATTTTGATATGGGACAAAGTATGACGGATCAAGGCTGATTGCTGTCCTGAACTCCGCCTCTGCTTTTTCAAGCTCTCCTGAATCAAGGTATATATCGCCTAATGTGTTATGAGTCGTGTAACTCATCGGGTCAAGGCCGTTCGCTATAAGCAGATCGGCAAGAGCCTCTTTACTCCGGCCCATGGCATAATACGCGGTGCCCCTGTTATGATAAGCCGCAGAAAATGAGGGATACAATTTTATCGCGGCAGTATAATATACTGCCGCGTCGCCGTACCTGCGGTTGATTAACAGATGAGAACCTATACTGTTATATTCAACAGCGAGAAATTCTTTTCGTGTTAAAGTTTTTAGATACACGCCTTTCTTTATAGATTCAGCAGAAATATTAAGATGCTTTATATACCAGGCATCAGGCTGCGGCACAGCCTTTATCGGTTCCCAGTTCAGGTATGACCCGTCATCAAAATAGAACCTTATAAAACTGTGGCCCGGCGCGTACACCGGCACCAGTGGAATCTTGATAACCTCAGCTATTGCTATATACAGCGCGCAATAATTGTCGCAGTCTATGGTCTTTTCTCTGATCCCCGTGCTGAGCAGATAGTTCTGCTTATAAACAAAACCTTCTTCTTTAAGAAGCGCGTCTATCTGCAGCAGGGTATTGACAGCATCCTCTGTTGAACTGTTTTTCCTGAAACTTATTCTGCCCGACGCCTTATTGATCAGATCATTTATAGCCGCAAGGTCGGCTGCCGAAGATCCAAAATTCTTTTCAAGTTCAATAAAATCATGGGCTATGGTTCGGGGCTCGCCAGTGTATCTATTCTCCGCGATAAGGCGGGAACTGCCTGTGATGAATACTGTCAATATTACATGCAGTAATATTATTTTTTTCATATTCGCTCCCTTATCTGTAAAACCTACTTTTTACATCTGGCCATGGATTTAAAAAAATCTTCATTAAAAACAACGCCGTATGTTTTAAGAACCGATATCATTTCAGGGAGAATCCCTTCATGTTGGGCCAGCTTTACTCCATCGCCATAATAAACAGTACCCACGCCGCTGTCAGGACTGCCTATATAGCTTACAGTGACCTGGGGATATTTTCCGAGATATTTAAAGAGTGTATTAATACTGCAAAGAAACTGTGATCTGTATTGTGTAGAATGTTTTAACAACTCCTCCCTGACTTTTGATTTTTTCCGGGTCATAAACAGGGCTATTTCCCCTGAATTATCTTCAGCCTCGACCTCAGCTCCTCCCTCAATAAGATAGCTGACGCAATCAAGACTGTCGGCTGCTGCGGAATACATCAGGGCAGTTCTGCCATTCTTATCTTTTACATTAACGGCTGCCTGCGCATCAATAAGCATTTTGACCACCGCAGACTTTCCCTTTTCTGCCGCAAGCATCAGTGCGGTTTTTCCATCTTTATCTTTTGCGTTAATATCAGCTCCCTGTGATATCAATTTGCGGACCCTTGAAGCATCGCCATCAAGCGCAGCTTCGTGCAGGCTCTTACAGCCTGAAAGTGTAATTATAAATAAAAACATCAGTATAGCAGCTCTTTTCATTCGGCGCCTCCCGGGAATCATGATAATACTTAAATATGCCATTGCTTCTAACAAAGCAAGAATTTAATATATGCGTTGAATTGAAGGATTTTATCAAGTTCTCTGAATATAAACAGTAATTATTCCTGAAAAAATTTACAGGAATCAGGTTATTTTTTCTCTGCTAAAAATTCTGAGTTCACTGATGCACATTCCTGCGAGTATCAGTGCGCAGCCTGCAATTGCTGTGACAGCGAGTTGTTCCCCGAGCAGCCAGTAACCGAATATTCCGGCAAAGACCGGCTCGGCTGTAAAAACCAGAGCGGTATGCGTGGGACTGGTAAACTGCTGCATAGTGTTCTGCACAATATATGCGCCTACAGTGGCAAAAATTGAGGTTACCAGCAGAGCTCGCCACACTGAAGCCCCTGAAGGGATTTGCGGCGTTTCAAAGAACACAGCGCAAACAGAAGAAAGGATCGTTACTACTGCAATCTGGACTATTGTGATCCTGACAGCATTGCTTTTTCCCGAATAAAAACCCACCGTGATAATATGAAACGCCACGCATACTGCGCAGAGAAGAACCAGCATATCTCCTTTGTTCAGAGAAAATGACCCGTTATAGGACAGCAGAAAAAGTCCGACAGCAGCCAGAACCACCCCTGCAATACTCTCCGGTTCAGGCCGCGTGCTAAAGATAAGCGCGGAAAAAAGAGGCACAAGCGCTACGCTGAATCCGGTGATAAACCCGGCGTTTGATGCTGTTGTGTACTTGAGACCGACTGTCTGGAAAGCGTAAGAAAGAAAAAGAAAAATGCCGATCACCATTCCGCCCCATAGCTCTTTGCGTGTAATCTCCATTAAACTTTTCCTGAAAATTAAACAGAGCAGAAACAGGGATATAACAAAACGCACCGCGATGAAATTGAATGGTGTAATTGAAGCGAGCGCGTCCTTGATCGCGACAAATGTATAGCCCCACACGACTGCAACCGCGAAAAGCGAAACATCAGCAAGAATTTTTTTATTCACGATGTTAACCTTTCGTCCGCAAGCTGCTTTACATATTCAAAATTATCCGGGTCATCACGGACATCATCAACGGGAGTTTCAAGAATCTTGTCGATATCAATAAATCTTTTGTCTGTAAAGAGCAATCTGAAAGCTTCACGCCCTATCTCTCCCAGTCCAATATGCTCATGCCTGTCCACCCTGCTCCCGCATGTTTTTTTTGAATCATTTACATGAATGAGCTTCAGGTGATTCATACCTATAATCCTGTCAAACTCAGCAAAAGTTGCGGAGTAACTTTCACCGTCTGAAATATCATAACCTGCGGCAAAGACATGACATGTATCAAAGCACACGCCAAGTCTTTCGCGGCGCCTGACCTTTGCCATGATATCGCGGATATGTTCAAATCTGTGCCCAACTGACTTTCCCTGGCCTGCGGTTGTTTCGAGCAGTATAGTTACTTTCCAGTCCTTCGCGTCAAAGATAGCATTGAGATTGGAAGCGATCCTCTCAATTCCGGTTTCAATTCCATCACCGATGTGACTTCCAGGATGCAGTACAAGGGTAGGTATTGCCAGCCTGTCGGCCCTGTGCATTTCATCACTGAGCAGTCTGACTGATTTCTCAAGGTTTTCCCCTGAACCGGCAAGGTTAATAAGATAGCCTGTATGTGCATGAATGCTGACAGAGGGTGAAGCCATCCACCTTTCACTGAACATGCTTACCTCATCATCAGTTAAAGGAGGGACAGTCCACCTTGTTGAATTTTTCAGAAATATCTGGAAAGTGTCAATTCCAATGAGCGCGGCGTTGTCAAATGCTTTATGCAGCCCGCCCTGAATCGAAACATGAAATCCCGTGCGCTTCATGACTCGCCCCTGAATCGTTTCATCACCTCATCCGTGGAGAGACCGATGACAGAAATCCGTTTTTTCCTGCCCTGCTCCCCTTTCTCGATAGAGATATTCGACTTTGCAACTTTCAGTTTTTTTGAAAGCACACTTATACATTCAGAGTTCGCCTTTCCGTCTACCGGCGGAGAGTTCAGATAGACTTTTATATTACCGGACTCGTCAATCCTTATCTCGCTCCTGGAGGATTTTGGCGCAACAGTTATATCGAACAGAGCTTTCGTTTTCATTTATATTGTCCCTTTACCGGTGTCATTTTATATCTATTTTCTTTTTATTATAAAGAAACCGTATTGGGCAAAAAAATTAGGCATAAAGGTTTTTACAACGGAGGAACTGTCATTACGAACTGAAAAATTTTTCTCTTCAATAATTTCAAATCCGATATGATCCGCCATATTGCGCATATCATCTATGGTCATAAGGTGAATGTTGGGGGAATCATACCACTGATAAGGCAGGTGCTTGTTGACTGGCATTTTACCCCTGAAGAGCAGATAGAACCTGTTCCTGTAATATCCAAAATTAGGGAAGGTGATTATCGCCTGCCTGCCTATACGCAGTACCTCTTTTATTACATAATCAGGGACCTTGGTGTTCTGTATTGTCTGGCTCAGAATGACCACGTCGAATGAATCATTCTTGTAATCGCTTAATCCTTCATCTATGTCAGCCTGGTAGCAGTATAGCCCCTTCTCCATACAGAGGCTTACGCCCTCTTCGGATATCTCCACGCCGAAACCCTTAACCCTCTTCTCCTTCTGGAGCAGAAGCAGCAGTTCGCCGTCGCCGCAACCAAGGTCAAGTATCTTTGATCCATAAGCAACGGCTTTAACTACAAGGTTATAACCTATCCTCAGTTCTTCCATTTATATTCTTCCATTTATCAGCTTTACACACTCCGGAGACATGGCAGACTCTATTGTGTACTTTGCCTGTATTCATTCCTGAGAAAATTTGAAATATTTTTTTCAAGCAGATCGTTCGGCAGAAGAAACGAATCGTGTCCGTTATCAGTATCTATGTCGGTATAGTTTACGTTCTTGCCATTTATACGCAGCGCCCGCACAATCTCTTTCGCATTGTCGCTGGGATAGAGCCAGTCCGAGGTAAAACTTGCGACAAGGTAGTTCGCCAGCACATTTTCAAAAGCCTTTACAAGGCTGCCTCCATAATCGCTGTTAAGATCGAAAAAATCGATCGCTTTTGTAATGTATATGTACGCGTTCGCGTCGAATCTTTCTACAAACTTGCCCCCCTGGTGATGCAGATATGATTCTACCATGAATTCACTGCTGCCCCGGACAGGTTGTATCTCTGGCTTCTGGAAATTGCGCCCAAATTTTTCGTGCATGTGCTTTTCACTCAGATAGGTTATGTGCCCTATCATTCTGGCCAGAGAGAGTCCTGCGACCGGCATTGCGCTGTCGTAATAATCCCCTGCGTTCCAGTTGGGATCATTGAATATTGCCTGGCGGCCAACCTCGTTAAAAGCAATACCCTGCGCTGAAAGTGAAGCCGAAGTCGCTATAGCAATACAGGATTCAACCTCATCAGGATAGGATATGGTCCACTGCAGCGCCTGCATCCCCCCCATTGAGCCCCCTGCTACGGCAAGCAGCTTCTCTATGCCGAGGTGTTTAATCAGGGCATGCTGAGCATTTACCATGTCTGCAATTGTAATAAGGGGAAAACTCATGCCGAACGGCTTGCCAGTTGCAGGATTAATCGATACAGGCCCGGTTGACCCAGTACATCCGCCAAGTATATTCGAGCATATTATAAAATATTTATCAGTATCAAAGGCCTTGCCCGGCCCTATGTACCAGTCCCACCAGCCCGGATTCTTATCTTCC
>Ga0255345_1003547_pt1 | contig 18046 bp, 17 predicted proteins | sample wastewater_treat_6_FD_192415 | JGI IMG/M metagenome (GOLD analysis project Ga0255345, IMG submission 192415) | Wastewater microbial communities from Lulu Island WWTP, Vancouver, Canada - plant20 | ecosystem: Engineered > WWTP > Wastewater > Unclassified | place: Canada: Vancouver, British... | reverse complement strand
TTTTTAATCTATTTACGATATTCCAAAATTTCTTCAAGTAATTACTTGATTTTATATACTTGAATTTCAAATTTTTATAAAATTTTTTCCAAATATTTTTCTCCTGTCATTTTCTTCATGCCCTGAATCCTGTCCGGATTTTAATCTCAAAGGTATTTATAATACACAGGTAGCACCCACAGTCCCCCAAGCAGCCAACAGGTGGGCGGTTCTATAGGGGGCGGTTACGGTGGTAGTGCCATATATACAATTAGTTATAAATTAACTATGAAGACAGAATCAAACGAATTATCGAACCTTGCAAGCATTAATGAGCTTGTACAGGTCATGGAAAAATACCCAGACGCATATCAGCACCTTAAAGTTTTCCTAAGAAGAGAAAATTCCACTGGCATCCCTGACTTCGGTGAAGAATATCTTGGTGTATCTCCAAGTGGGTTCGGATTGTATTGCATAAACTCCACTGATTACGAGAATGGAAGAATCATACTTTCTTTAACTGAAACCTCAACGAACAAGGTAGTGTCTTATTCAATTGACATTAATAATCAAACCCCAACCTGCTTATTCATTCGCTGGAAGGATGTCAAGAGCATGGTGTTCCAAGGGTGCATGGAAAGCGACCAAAATGATGAAGACTTACTTGAATTAATTGAAGATTAGGATGGGAACTAATGCAAGAAATACCGTTGGTTTAAAGCTAATCCAATTAGCATCTGACACTTACGTGATTCAGCACCAATGCCTGTTAGCTCCAATGAAAACCGTAAAAATTGGAGAACCAATGCTTATTATATATCCTGATACTGTAGACCCGTCAATTTACCCTGCAAAGCTATTGGAACTATGGCAAGAGGGCGATGTCCTTTATTTGAAATTATGGAACTACAACAAGGATAAATGGGAGCTTCATGCACAAGATTTGACAACTGAAGAATGTCTATTTTCATTTATATCATTGCCCTTTATTACCAAACTGGCTGAGGTAATGACTTGTAGATGCAACCCTGAATCACCCATGGTTACTAAACCTGACATTAGTGAGCAAGACCAATCCATAACAGCCAATGACCGCTTAAAGGACAAACCAGAACTTCCTCAACCGTTTTACAACAGTTATGGGAAGAAGATATTGGAATTCATTTCTTCATCAGAAATCATGCTTGACCTGCCTATTATTTCAACCAGAAATAAAAGATTATCAATAAATATACCCTACCTTAAAGTTGAAAGCAGTCTATCTGGTAATAAGTCTGTTGCAGTCCGGCTGTTGGACATCAAAATAAAAGAGGAAATTATCCACCTGAGAGTTCAGGAACTGGAAAGTAAAAGGACTTATACTCTGGAATGGAATATGGATTACTCTGGTAGTTATTGGCTTTGGTCATTAAGTGATTTCAAAACAGCTATTGCTCTACATACGACACGAAATAAAAATTGTTAATCTGTTTACTCAAACGGGAATTGACTTGAGAAGGTTATTAATTCGTAACCGGGCAAAAGATTGGATTATTGTTGTGGAACAAAAATGTCATTTCTCCCAAATAACACTGAGGGTGTAATTATATGATTTGACATAGAGACAGTACTCAAAAAAAATGGTATCTTTTTCATTATCTTTCGTTTCAAACCAATCGGATTTCCATATTTGTTGGGTTTGTTCTTCACCATAATATGCGCTACCCTTATCAAATACATCGAAAGCAACGCTCCCACTTGGGGGAGGAAGATTGCGACTAAAAAGTGAATAATGATAAAAGTCATCCGATTTCTTAAACCATTTCATAACGTTGTTTTGGCAGCAAACAACAAAAATTGGATGATTTCCGTTGTTTTCCTTAACGAACTTGAGGATAGCAGCGGTTTTACTTACTTTAAAATAATTCGATAAATGCTCTATAACTCGATGGTCAAATATTTTCCCCTTGCATTCATTTCGAAATAATTCTGCTGGCATTAAAAATTCTGCCGCAAATTCGTTTGCTTCAATTTCCTCTGATTTCAAATTATATTGATACCAATGATTAATGGTTTCGTCTGTATCATTAAAGCCTCTAATAAGATTTCGGTGTAACTCGAAATGTCCCAGTTCATGTGCCAGAATGAACCTTTTTTTTGTAGAAGGGTAAATTCTGTTGTCAATCGTAATAATTCCAGAATTTTCATTCATCAAAATTCTGGCTTCAGCTCCTTCCAGTACTTCCTCACGAATTATAATATTCCTGCTTGAAATAATAGTTTCGAGAGGAATCTCAAATGGAGAAGTAATTCCACACTCCGCATAAACTTTACTTACTGCCGCTAAGGCTTTACTACTCATTCTTTGGGAAATTATATTCCTTTTCAATGTCGCTTAGAATGTCCAGAAGTTTGGCATCTAAAAGCATCGATTTCTGGTCTTGTTCTGATATTTCTGTCAGATTTCTGTATTTTGGAAGTACCTCTGCCACTTTTGGCTGCGAGAATATTTCATCAGCTAATTTCAAATATTCTTCAGCTTGTGCCCTGATACCGTTCTGCAAATCCTGAAGGAAATTCAATACACGATTATGTTTTGCCTGATTTAATTCTGCTTTTGTTTTGGTTTTCAATTGCCGAACCAACATCATATTTTTGGTCACAATGGAGTCTATGTCAATCCCTGATTGGATAATACACACATCGTCATCAGCCTCATGTTTTCCGTCAAGATAGACGTTAAACAAATCATCTATCAGATGGTATATTTCTTTATAGTTTGCATTTTCCATATAATCCTATTTAATCTATCAGTTCATTTTTAAAGGGTAATAATCTACGGACAAGCTTTTTTCGCAATACATAAACCTGTTCAACAGACAGTCCCATTTCTGATGCAATTGTTTTGAAGTCAGCCTTCTCAAAATATCGCATCGTGAAATAACTGAGATTATCATCATCTTTTGAAACTTCATAAGCGAGTCTGGTCAACTCTGTAACAGTATCTTCAGTTACATCATCCGGGCAGTCACTTGTTTCACTCAGCTCATAAATATCACCTGCGTCCCTGTCATCAAATTCAGGAAGATTGTCTTTAGATTTTTTATACGCTGATACTTTCCATGAAATTAGGTGATTTGCAATCCTCATAAGCTGTTCGACAAAAGAGTACTTCTCAAATTGCCATTCCCATCCATCGGGTTCATATAAACGTCTGAATGACTCTCCAACATAATAATCTACTGCATCCATGCCAAGATTATTTGAAGAATGTGCTCCGGATTTTGTCCTGTCTATTAAAGAACCGAGCCTAAGTCTGGCACATACATGACGAGTAAGTTGCCGGATAGCTTCATTTATCTCTGAATCCGGAAGTTCATGTAATTTCTGTAAAACTAATTCTCGTCTTGTCATCCGACCTTTGTCATTATAATAACCAGCAAAAAAAATCTTTGGTCATGACCAGAATTAAAAATTCATGGTTATACTTATTAAAAGTAGAAAAAATAACAGTTATGAGTAAACATCAAATTAAATTTTATCCGGTAGATAATGGAGATACCAGTCTCCTAAAGCTATCCGATGGAACAAATATTCTTGTTGACTGTAAGCTCCGGGAAGGGGAAGAAACAGAATCGGGGAGCAAAATTTTTAATGTAAAGGGAGATTTGCTTTCAGAACTTCCCAAAAGGGACAAAAATGTTCATCTTGATGTGTTTATTGTAACACATCCGGATAATGACCACTTGTTGGGTTTCAAAAAGAACTTTTATTTCGGGAAACCAGAAGACTTTGGTGATTCAAACAGAGAAAATGAAGAAATTATTATCGATGAGCTATGGGTAACTTCAATGGTTTTTAAGGATTGTACCAATGAGGATGCAAAATCACTTAAAAGAGAAGCTGAAAGACGTAGAAAACTATGGCAGAATGACAGCAGAGATAAGGATGCTGCTGGCAATAGATTAAGGTTAATTGGGTACGATGCCGAAGAAAGATTTCAATCTTTACCAAATAGTATTCCGGGCGAAACCATTAATAAATTCAATGGGAAAGTTCTGAATAATTTTGAACTTTTCGTACATGCTCCTTTTAAAGAAAGCCTGATAAATGGTACAGCAGAGAAAGACCAAAATTTCTGCAGTATTGTAATGCAAGCAAGGTTTAAGATTAAACCTGATGACAAAGATGTCACTTGCAGATTTCTTTTTGGAGGGGATGCAGACCATTATATATGGGCGGAAGTCCTTAATAAAACTGAATCACATAAAAACAGCTTAATGCTGGAATGGGATATTTTTCTTGCACCACACCATTGCTCATGGACGTTCTTCAACAATGTACCATATGGGAATCCTGAAGAAAATAAAAATCCAAAGGCTTCGGCATTGAAAATATTGGATTATAAAAGAACCGATGCAATGATTATTGCATCATCTAAAGTAATTATTAACAACGATGACAATCCACCCCATTTTAAGGCTAAGGAACAATACTTAACCAAAGTCAAGTCATCGAAATTTCTTAATACTGCTGAAGAACCTAATAAAAAAGAACCACAGCCAATTGTTTTCGAAATTTCCAACTCAGGCATCTCAAGAATTGATAATGGAGCAAAAGCGGGAGGTTTTAGGCAGATAGCTGATGCTATAAAAGTAGGTTTGGTTGGGACTGCATCAACAGGCAGGTTATCAGGAATGGCAGATAATGTAATTAAACATCAGCCACACAAGTTCTATGGCGAATAGTAATTATCAAATACTTTATCGGCAAAAAAGGCTTATTGAAAGGGATTATACCTGTTTCAGGTGCAATATTCATGGTCATGGAGAAACGCTTAAATGTAGGGGAATTTTACAGCCGTTGGATAATATTGAACCATATGATATTGAGATAATTCAAGTACCGGGGATATCGCCAAAAGTATATATTAAAAATCCAAAGATTGACTACAACCCCAAAATACACATGTATAAAGCAGGACATCTCTGCTTATATTACCCTGCTGAATTCATGTGGAATACTTCGACTTCGATTGCACATTATACTATTCCATGGATAAATGAGTGGATATTGTATTATGAAATTTATAAAATAACGGGGATTTGGGAAGGAGTCTCAGCATCACATTCAAATGAAAAATGAAATTATGAAAAAAGAGTTTTCATTTTATGAGTTTGTCGGAATACTTGTACCCGGAGTTATGATTTTGTTCTTTGGGGCAATATCATATGAAGACATTACCGGAAAATCAATTGTGGACTTCTCGAAGTTTGGTGAATCTTTGATTTTCATTATTGTTGCTTATGGGACGGGGCATATACTCCATTCCATCGGGAATCTGTATGAAAGTATCTTTTGGGAACTGTTTGGAGGGATGCCAACACAATGGTTAATTAAGAAAAACAGATTTGGAAAATTCTTATTCAGCAAAACTCAGAGGGAAGCAATACTATCAAAAATTAAGAACCAATTCGGAGACTCTCCAGAAAAAGATTATGGCATGGATGTTTATAATTGGCTTTCATTAAAAAAGGAGGTAACTGTCAAAAGAATTGATGTATTCAATGCCAATTACTCCCTACTGCGAGGCATGGCTGTAACATTTTATTTGTTGACCATATCCTCAATGTTTTTTTTCAGTTGGAAAGTTATGCTTGCTGCCCTTGTTCTTGGATTGCTTTCAAATTACAGAATGTACAGATTTGCTAAGATTCATGCAATCGAAATCTACAGGACTTATTTCAATTATGAATAATAGAGGCTTATTCTGGTTGATGCAAATACTGATATACAGTACCACGACTCACCCCCAATTCTCGTGAGATGGATACAATACTTTTTCCTTTGGTTTTCATTTCCCGGATTAAGTGGATGATATTATTTTGTATTGTGGGTCTCCCGCCTGTGCGACCTTGAGTTTTAGCACGTTCCAACCCTGCCCTTACTCGTTCACCTATACGAATTTTTTCCTGAAGTGCAAGACTCGATAACAAACTTATAATCACATCCTTAAAAATACCAGAACTGTCAATATATTGTTCACTGTAAGACTTGTAGCTGACATTATAATCATCCAGCATCTGAAGATAATGTATGGTCTTACGAGTACCTTCTCTTGTTAATCTGTCAAGCGCAAAAAACAATAACATGTCGAATTTCCGTTTTGATGCATCATGCATCATTCGATTAAATTCTGGTCTGTTGGGAGACCCGCCTGAAATTATGTCAACATACTCATCATAGATTTCATAATCCATTTTCTGGCAGTACTCCCGGAGAATTAACAACTGATTAGTATTATCACTGGTATCTTTTGATACACGTGAATATATTCCTACTTTAAGATGGTTCTTTTTTATGTTCATAAAACAGGTGTATTTTGTACAGTCAAATTCAAATTTTGAAACGTCCATTTTTTGGGCATTTCAGATAGGTAAAATTTAAAGGGTTTTTTGAACATTGTTTTTTAGTTCTGTGAATAGGGATATAAGATTGTAGTCCTACTTGCTTTGACCATTGGAAAAATCCAGATGCCCATCGGGACATCATTCTGGTCGAGTTGAATCAGGATAAAGAAGTAATTCATGAAGTCTCCGTCAAACGAGAACGAAATTAACTCATGGACGAACCTTGTTTTATTTTTAATATCACTGCCCATATGTAAGGGCAAATATAGTGTTTATTTCACAACCCTTACATATGGGCAACTTTTTTTTACTTTTACAAAAAAAAACTGTGAAGAAACCGAATAAAATATCTCCAGAACAAAAGGAATTTATGGTTAAGCTGGGAAAGAAATTAAAAAAGCTCAGATTAGACCAAAACAAAGGCTATAAACCCTTGGCTGAAGAGATGGGAGTTGCAAGAAATACATACTATGCCATCGAAGAAGGAAGGTTAGATTTCCAATTTTCATCGCTGTATCAGATTCTGCTTTATTACAAACGTCATCACAATATAACACTGGAAGAAATATTCAAAGACCTTTGAATAACGTGATTTTGGAAAAATTCTGAGAAAATTAAGGCGAGAATATGCTTGTCGGGACTACCTTCCTGACTTATGTTCCTCAAAATCAATTATGTTTCAAACCTAATTAACTCCGTGCTGGCTCAATTTTCAACAAAAACAGAAGTATAAATCGCATTTCCAGTACCCAGAAGTACCTCATTGTTGCATTATCGTAAAGTAAAATACACATCTCAATGTATTTATTCTAAAACTTGGTAATGCAGAAAAAATCGATACCAGAATATCAGGAAAAGCGTATTGAAGAAATCCGGCTTTTCATAAAGAATTACAGGATTAATGATGGATTAACGCAATCTGAATTCAGTAAAATTTCTGATGTTCATGTCAATTCGCTTCAAAGGTTCGAAAAGGGTAGCTTGAAAAACATAAAGCTACTGACCTTGCTTTCTCTAATAGATGCAACAGAAATGTCCTTATCAGAGTTTTTCCAGACAATGGAGTAGATAACTGGTTAATAAAACATCATTATTGCTTCTGGATGTCTGGAAGTAATTTGATAAATTTCGACCTATTCGAAAAATCTTTCTTTATGGAATCAGGTCGCATACAAAACCTAAGTACAGATTATAACTACTCCACAGTACCAATTAAAATTCTGAATGATAATAAATTGTCAGCTACAGCTAAGGGAATCTTAGCATTTCTCTTATCTCTGCCATCTAATCACAATATCAATAAAAAGGATTTGCCAAAGTATTTTAAAGAGGGATATTATGCATTAAATCAGGCATTTGAAGAGCTTGTAAAACACAGGATTGTCCATAAAGTTGAAGTCAGGGATAAGAAAGGACATTTCAAAGGGTATGAATATGTGGTTCATGAATTCCCCAAAAAAAGGTTTGGTGAACAAAAAAAGGTACTACCGAGTCGTAATTATCGCAAATCGGAGATTCAAAATCCGGATGATGTTTTAATCAACAAAGTTTTCAATGAAGACTGCCTGATTACAATGAGCAAAATGCCGGATAATTATGTCGACTTGGTTCTTACATCTCCCCCATATGACCATCTGCGGTCATACAACGGGAATAACAAGTTTGAGTTTGAAAAAATAGCAGTCGAACTCACCCGGATAATAAAGAATGGTGGAGTAATTGTATGGATTGTCGGTGATGGAATGTACAAAGGCAGTGAGACAGGTACTTCTTTCAAACAGGCATTGTTTTTCAAGGAGTATTGTGGACTTCGACTTCATGATACGATGATTTTTGAAAAGAATACCACAACTTATCCTTCGAAACCTGATGGCATAAGATATACGGCATCCTTTGAATTCATGTTCGTCTTCAGCAAGGGTAAGCCGAAAACTGTTAACCTGATTGCCGACAAAGAGAACAGGTGGAAAGGGACGACAAATTTTGGGCAAAAGACTGACCGTGACGAAAACGACCAACTTGTTCCGGTGAAAAAATTCAAGCCAATTCCGGAATATTCACCACGGACAAACATTTGGAAATACATAACCGGAAATGGCTACTCAACAGAGGATAAATTTGCCCATCAGCACCCTGCAATTTTTCCTGAGCAGCTTGCCTGTGACCATATATTAACATGGACAAATGAAGGGGATATTGTTTATGATTGCTTTGCAGGTTCAGGAACAGTACTGAAGATGGCAAAACAACATGACCGGAAGTATATCGGCAGTGAAATTGTAAAAGAGTACTTTGATTTGATAGTTAAAAGGTTGAGCATCTGCCCTTACTCCAAATCAACCCTTTAACAACCCTACCAATGTGCTAATAAGCTCGTTAGTTTTTTCCTGAAATTGAGGAACTGGGTAACTCGATTGAAGGTTTGCAATGTCCTCTTCCAATGCCATTTGCATTTCCATGGTCAGTCCATCAAGCTCAAAAATTTGTTGGAGTGTGTCAAGACTGACGGCATTGAAATAGTCCTTTTCCTGATGTACAGGAAGACTAATCTCGTGTAATTGTTCCCAAAATAACTCGCTGTATTTCATTTTATTTCCTTTTTCAGAATGCATCATAGAATAAAAGAAGACCTTATCAAATTCATCGGTTGAATCAACATAATCAGTTTCTGTAACCAGTCTTTGCATGATTTCCTCAGTATTGAACTCTTCATACTCCACCCGGTAAATGAAATCGTGTGATTTGAAAACACTTGCAAAGATTTGCTCAACTACCTTCCTTTTATTTATTGGGAATACCAGTGAATCATGCCGTGTAAAACAATTGATACCCTGTTTTTTTGCCTCTTTCCAAATATTATCAATGAACACCTCTGCCTCAACCCGTTGCAGTCCTATCGCAAACTGGTTGTAACCATTTCTTTCCTTGAAGTCGTTAATGATGCTTATAACAGTCGGATATAAATGTCTGAACTGACGAACCAGTTCATTCTCAGGTTTGGGCTTTGAAAATACCGTGCGAAAAGCAATACCTTTACCATGTGCTCGCTGTGGCAGGTTTAATTCGCTTTTTATAATGGAATAAAAGTCATGCAATAAGGCATCACACAAAAATTGGTAAACATCATTTGTGATATAATCATTTATGGTTGGATTGGTTGTGTTTAGACCCTCTTCAGGTAGTTCATCTTTATGAGCATCCAACACCCTTACAAGACCCGTAACAAAAGATTTTGCTTGTTTCTTTTTAAATTTTGCAATTAATTCAACACCAGAATGGTTCAGGTAGTAGTTTATCATGTTGGCAAATAAAGCAAACTGACTGCACTTCAAATCGGCTTGTTGAATATAATGTCCGTTGATGCGGATAAATGGAAGCAATGCAGTTGGCATTGACGACAATTTGCTATAAACCCTGAGAGTGTTACGATTCCTGCTGAAATTAAAACTGTCAGGATGAAAACTCTTTACCTGCCATTTATAATGTGTTGATAGATTTTGAACGGCAATGCGTTTGAACTGCTCTTCATCGGCAATCACAAACTTGTCTTTGTAGTAAAGCAACTTCTTGCCCCGCTCATCAGCAATTTTCTGTGCTGCTTCAACACTCATGTGACTTGTAACAAATCCATCGTCATCACGGTAAATTCTAACCATGACAGGCAGGGACTTTGGTATGCCTTCAATGTAATCATTGTTCAGATAGCCATTGACAACATCAGCAATATTGGTTTCAACCCATTCCAGTGCTTTACCCTTTTGCATCCGTATCAGTTCTGGTTTTAATCCGAGTTTGGTGATTGCAACCCTGCCAGTTGCAGTTGAATCCACCATATCTGCCGAAAGGCTCTTGGATATAGTTCCAACATAGCTAATAACCGTGTATTCGTCCTGAAGGTACTCAGGGTTGATTCTATAACCCAAAACACGAGTAGAATTACCAAAATCGTCAACATATAGAACCCAGTCCTTTTGAATCAAATGTTCCCTTACAAGTGTGTCGATGTATTGTGAGTAATGTGAACCAATAGTTGTTCGCCAATATTCACGGGATAACGGGGAGTAGTGAAGATATAAAGCATCATCAGACATCTGATGCTTATAAATTAAACCAACAACCAACAGATAGTTATCATGTGTTCTAAACTCTCTATCATTAGAAGTAACCTTTCTGATAACATTAACAACTCTCTTAGGCAGATATTCAGAATAGAATTTTATTTTACCCATAAGTCAACAACAATAAGAAAGAAGATGTCCATGTTTGTAGCCAAGACTTGTAATTTTCATGACCAAGACTTTCTGTTTGTACTTATTATACAGCACATTACAGGGATTATATATAGTTGAATACAAAGATAGTAATTTTGAGTCTTGGTCACGTTAATGAATTAGATATGGTCAAAAAACATAAGAATTTTCTATGCAATTTAAATTTTTTATATAACTAATATTTAGCGTATAAGAAGATATTAATTAAAGTAATTATTTAATTGATGTAGTATATTATCCTGATATACCATTAATAAACGTTTCAACAAAATCCATTATCCTTCTCAGTATCCTTTCACCCGTTGTTTTCCGTTGAAGCAATGTGGGTTTTTCACCAATCATCAGTTCCAGTATTTCATCCCGCATCGGTTCTTGTTCGGAATACAGGTAATTCTCAATCAATGTTTGCGTTTTTTCTCTCGATAGTCTTTCTTCTTCAATAAGTTTCAGGAATGCCTTTTCCTGCTCCACCGTCCAGAACTTTTCGAATTCCTGTGGTATATCATCGGTATCCAAAATGACAGGCATGTTTTCCCTGATGAACTTTTCAATCAGTTCCTTCTTGCTCCGCAGTTGCATTTCGGTGTTCAACAGGTTGAATATTTCCTTTTCAATCTGTTCCGCATCTTTCTTCTGGTTGGCTTTAAGTTTGATGAGCAAACGAATTATGTATGCAACATTTATTTCGTCACGGTGAATTAGTTCCAGTTCAAAGTCAACATCTTCAAGTATGCTTACCTTCTCTTTTGCATGGTCGCTCTTTACTTTGTCGTGCAGGTCGAGATATTTACTCTTGTAATCCTCGAATTGCTGTTCAGTCATTGAGAGGTCGCTCCATTTGAAATCGGAGAAAGAAGCCAGTACATTTTTTATGCGCATTAAGTCCCTGAAAGCGATAATGAATTTCAGTTCATCATCTTCGGTGACCAGATTATTCACGCTGTCGACCGTTGGTGCTATACGAAGAAGGTTGATGAAAGCATCATTGAACGCTTTGACGTATTCATCATACGGCTTCATAATTACCTCTTCAATGGCATCTTTGTTGCTGAAGAGGGTTATGGCTTCATCAGTGGCATTTTTTAGGTTGCGGAAAACCACAATGTTGCCTTGTGATTTCAGTTCATTCAGAATGCGGTTGGTTCGGGAGTAAGCCTGTATCAATCCGTGATATCTTAAATTTTTATCCACATACAGGGTGTTAAGTGACGGACTATCAAAACCAGTCAGGTACATATTTACCACCAGCAATATGTCTATTTTGCGCTCCTTTACCTTCTTGCTGATGTCGTTGTAATAGTTGTAAAAACTTTGGCTGTCTTTTGTTGAATATGCCGAACCAAACATCTGGTTGTAATGCCCTATAAATTCATCCAGTTTCTCACGGGTATGTGGATTGGTAGCGTAGGCAATCTCTGGTTCGGCTGCAACTGAAATCTCCTCTGGGATGAATCCATTGGCATCAACATTCTCTTCGTTGGCAATATAACTGAATATAGTGGCAATCTTTAAATCGTGTTCTCCCACCATTTTCTTGCGGTGCAGCAACTCATAATACCTGATGAGTGCTGGTATACTGCTCACGCAAAACATTGCTGTAAACTCACGATTATGCGTTTTTCTGTTATGATGGGCGATAATATAGTCAACAATTTTCTCCAAGCGTGCAGGAGATTCCATCAGTTCGTCAACATCAATATCTTCGACCTGAATATCAATTTCATTGGCACTTTCCCTGTTTCTGTACCTGCCAACATATTCCACGCTGAATTTCAACACGTTCTCATCCCTGATGGCATCGGTTATCACGTATTTGTGAAGGCATTCCCCGAATAATTCCTTTGTTGTTTTCTTACCTAACTCATTTTTTACGGCATTTTCAGCGAAAATGGGAGTACCAGTGAAGCCGAACATTTGGATGTTCCTGAAAAATGAGATGATTCGCTGATGTGTTTCACCAAACTGGCTGCGGTGGCATTCATCGAAGATGAAAACGATACGTTCATCCTGAAGTGGCTTCATCCGTTCCAGAAAATGTTTTTTACTTATGGCTGCATTGAGTTTCTGAATGGTGGTTACAATCAGTTTGGTGTCATCGGTAAACTGCCTGACCAGTTGTCTGGTGTTGTCAGTTCCGTCAACACTGCCTTTGCTGAATGAGTTAAATTCTTTTGTGGTCTGGTAGTCCAAATCTTTTCTGTCAACCACAAACACGACCTTCTTTATCTTCGGTAACCGTGTCAGTATCTGGCTTGCTTTAAAGGATGTCAGTGTTTTACCAGACCCAGTGGTATGCCATATATAGCCGTTTTTTCGACTATGCATTACTCTGTCCACCAATGCCTCAACAGCATAATACTGGTATGGGCGGAGAACCATCAATATCTTGGAAGTTTCGTTTAACACGATATACTTGCATATCATCTTAGATAGGTGGCACTTCTCCAAGAAATCGGATGCGAAGCCGTTTAAGATGTTGGTGAGCCGTTTATTTTCAATGTCCGTCCAGTAAAATGTCTGTTTAAATGACTGGAAGCGGTTGTTGGCATAATATTTCGTGTTTACACCATTACTGATTACAAATATTTGGATGTATTGGAACAACCCGTAACTGCTGCTGAATGAATGTCGCTGATACCTGTTAACCTGATTGAATGCTTCTTTAAGTTCCAGTCCCCTGCGCTTTAATTCAATTTGAACCAATGGCAAACCATTGATAAGCAGTGTAACATCATAACGGTTTTTGTATTTACCTTCCATCGAGACCTGATGGGTAACCTGATACTGGTTCTGACACCACTGTTCAGTGTTGATGAATTCAAAGTACAAGTTATCACCATTGTCCTTGATAATATGCTGTTTTTCACGAAGTGTTTTTGCTTTTTCGAATACCGACCCCTTACTGAGGATGTTGAGTACCTTTTCAAATTCTTTGTCGGAGAAAACAATATTGTTGTGCTTTTCTAATTGTTGCTTCAGGTTGGCAATCAATTCAGTTTCATTCTGAATATGCACCAGTACATAACCCAGTTCCTGAAGTTTTGCAATCAGTTGTTCTTCCAGTATTTGTTCAGGTTGCTTTGACATCTTTATGAAATTTCCTTTTGAACTTTCTCCCAGACAGGATAAACAGCATTGTAAAACTTAACCATTGCTTCTCTATACCATGTGATTAAATCATCCCAATACTTTTCATCACTAAATCTGCCTTCCAGTTTATTTTTAACTTCAGAGGGCATTTCATGCCTGATTCTTGATGCTTTCTTGTTTTCCAGACGCTCCCAGATGATTTCCCCATCGAATTTCTTTTCAATCTCTGTTTTGTGTTTAAGCATAGCATCAATAATTGTTTTATCGGAGTCATTGGAAAAATAAAGTTCCACCCTGAAATTCTTCCTGCCAATGCAAAAACCAAAGTATCCGTTTCCTTTCCAGAAACCAGTATTGTAATATGGTTTTGCGCCAACACGCTCCAAGTAATCAATTTTATGTTCAGCAAGGTTCTGCTTCAGGAGTCCCCAGAATTTAACCAGATGTGTCTCTGTTTCTTCGACCACCTTACTCTTTTCTTTCTCTTCCTTTTCCTTCTCTTTGATGTCAATCATAAATTCCTTTGTTTCTGGAAGGGGTATTATTTGCTCCATTTGCAGGAATAATTCTTCACCCATGCTGTAAGGGATAGCACGGAAGCATTGTATCTGTATATCATGCTCACGTAACCATAGGACTGTTGAAGTTACTTCTTTACGGAAATTATTTGAAATAAGAATAATCCGCTGGTCATTACGATTAAGAAGGAGTTCTTCCTCATCCCTCTCCAAGAATTCCAAAAGACTTTCCTTTGCATCTTCCCCGTTTCCCCATTTATACAGATAGTCCTGATACATTTTTATTATCTGGCTGGTTGTCAGAGTGGAGCAGTATGAAGTATATTTAAGTGCCTGCCATACTACGTTCCGACCTGTATCGTCAAGTTTGTTTTCAATTATAACCAATCCACCTTCTTTGTCAACGGCAAGTAAATCGAGGCGTTCACTGGTATCGCTGAATCCACTGAACTCCTTTTGAATTATAAGCAGTTCCTCTCCCAGCATATCTGGATTTTTGGCAATCCATTCCTGAAGATGCTCTCTTTCCTTAATCTTCAGGTCTTTGAACAAACGCTGTTCAAGTTTTATAATATTATTGGTTGCTTTGTTTATTCGATACATAGTAGGTCGAGTTAGTTAAACAAACATTTGCTGCATCAACCCCTTCTTCCAGACCTCGGCTTTTTCAACCTGTTTCTGGGTATGGTTTATTTTATCATCGATGGCTGACAGGAAATTGGCGATTTTAACTTGCTCTTTATTAGAAGGCAGGTTAATTTTAATATTCGAAAAATTCTCATAGAACAAATAGTCACGAACCCCGCCTTCAACATTTTGTAAAACGGACTTATTAAACTGGAAAGTTTTAAGATAATGAAGTAAATAAGCATCTTCGAGTCCCTGTTTTGTTTTGAAGCAGACGTATAATGAACTGATAATAATATCTTTTAAATCACCACTAAAACCAATAGAACCAACATTTATCCTTGCAGGATTATAGGCAAATGTTTTCTCTTCAATTATTTTATAAAGGCTGATATCATAACCCCGACTATTACTGTCAACACCTTCGAACTGGTCTCCCTGTGGTAAGAAGCCTTCTCTGTTATTAATAGAATAAATTGGGTACGGGGTACTACCCTTATTCTTTTTCCCAGTTTTGTAGGTAAGTTCCCCCAACTTCTTCTTCTCCCACTTCGGAAACTCCTGCCCGTTATCGTCTTTGAACCTGATTTCCTGTGAGAAGATTTTCTGCATCACCCCTTTCTTGTATTGTTCCAGCAGGGTTTTCTTACGTTTGAGTTGTGATATTTTCTGGTCAATAACGGTGAAAAAGGATGCGATTTTTTGTTGTTCGGGAAGAATGGGAGCACAAATAGGAATTTTCCCAATTTCAGATTTACTAATTTCCAAGAACGTTGAACCATTTGCCCGTCTTATAAATTGGTATCTGTTATTTTTTATCCAATTAAATATGAATAAGTTATTATATGATTTATTTACAATTATAGACTGAAAACCTTGATTCGTTGTACATTCGTTTAATGCAATGGCAACCTCACCAATTGTTGCTCTGGATGTCAGTAGTATTGTGCCGTCTGGTAAAAGTCTTGCTGATGATTTCTTTAGTCCGAGTTCAGTTATGGTTCTTTCACTTTTTGATACATAATCCATTTTTATTTCTGTTGGAGTAAACCATTGAATATGTCCGTTCCAAAACTCTTCCTTTCCTGAATCTGGTGTTCCCCCGCCAACAATAGTACATGTATCATTTAATATCTTTTTCTCCCACTCCCCCTCAAACTCAGGGAAACGCAATTTAGGTATGTTCTTCTGCTTTTCCATGATTAAAACGGAGTTGGAATGTTTAATTCTTTGCAGAATCCAGCAATGGTTTCATCGGAGGATTGTATTTCTATTTCCAGTTCTTTCAGTTCAATGGCAACAGCAGCAATGTCCACTGGTTCTTCCTCTTCAAATGTGTCAACATACCTCGGAATGTTCAGGTTGTAATCATTCTCCCTAACCTCGTCCAGACTGGCAACGTAACTGTATTTGTCGATTGTGATACGTTTTTCATATGTATCAACGATTCTGTCAACGTCCTCATCCCGAAGGTAATTCTGAGTCTTAACCTTCTCATAATGCTGGCTTGCATCAATAAACAGAATATCATCTGGATGCTCACGGCACTTCTTAAACACCAGTATACAAGTCGGGATGGATGTTCCGTAGAAAATATTTGCAGGTAGTCCGATAACGGCATCCAGATAATTCTTTTCTTCAATCAGATACTTCCTTATATGTCCCTCGGCAGCACCCCTGAACAACACTCCGTGAGGCATTACAACAGCCATAACACCATTCTCAGCCAGATGGTATATCATGTGCTGTATGAAGGCAAAATCTGCCTTGGATGATGGTGCAAGTTTCCCGTATTCGCTGAACCTGTCATCGGTCATGAACAAAGGACTGGCACTCCATTTTGCCGAAAATGGCGGATTTGCTACCACTGCCTCTGCGTCAAGTTTTTCGTGCTGAGGATGTTCAAGGGTATCTTCCAGTTTAATGTCAAATCTGGTGTGATGAACGCCATGCAGAATCATGTTCATTCGGCACAGGTTGTATGTAGTGCGGTTACGTTCCTGACCGTAAAACTTCAGCACGTCACAAATCCTGCCCAACCGAAGAATGAGTGACCCTGAACCACATGTCGGGTCATACGCAGATTTAATTCGTGTTTTACCCAGTGTGACAATCCGTGCAAGTATTTTCGATGCTTGCTGCGGGGTGTAAAATTCACCTGCTTTTTTACCCGCACCACTGGCAAACTGCCCGATTAAATACTCATACGCATCGCCCAGCACATCGATTTTTGATTGTTCCAGTTGGAAATCAATCTTATCAAGGTGTGACAGTACTTTTGCTATTACTTCATTACGCTGTTCGGCAGTCCTGCCCAGTTTCGTGCTGTTCAAATCCATATCCTCGAACAAATGGTCGAAATCTTCTTCACTGGCAGTACCCATCGTGCTGTTCTGGATGTTTATGAGGATTTTCTGGATATCTTCAATGATGAATTTACTTTCATTTTTACCATTGCCGTTACCACGTTTAGCAACCTGTCCGAACAGTTCTGACGGCTTCAGAAAATAACCCAGTTTTTCCAGTGATTCTTCCTTTATGGCTTCAAGATATTCCTGTCCCTGCTTGGTATCTTCTGAAATGTCCAGATATTTTATTTTGTCTTCCTTCAGGATGTCATTGGCGTACAACTCCATTTTCTCCGACAGATACTTGTAAAAAATGAAGCCGAGAATGTAATCACGGAACTCGTCTGCATCCATTTTCCCCCTCAGGGTGTTGGCTATATTCCAGAGTTGTTGGTTAAGTTGTCGTTTTTGGTCTTCGCTCATTTGGTTAAGTATCTTGGCTATTTTTGGGATTCGTATAATAAAAGCATTAAAAATAGCAATTGTTAATCTTTTAATTGCAGCAACTTGAGTATTGTTATCCGCATAAATGAAATTTTCAAAACGATGCAAGGTGTCATATTTTGATTTTATCCGTGGCTTCAGGATTCAATTTTTTATCTGTATATGTATTTAGTGTGCTTACAAGTTTATGACCTGTCATCGGCATAATTTCACTCAATGGGGTATTTTGATTTATTAAGAGGGTTATGAATGTACTTCTGGATTTATGCACGGTAATAAAATCACGCTTTTTACCTTCTTTGGTCAGCTCATTTTTATTCTTTATGAATGTCTTTTTATAGTCACTTTTAAGCAAATCATATTTCCTGAAAATGGCTTTC
>Ga0255345_1003545_pt1 | contig 18048 bp, 20 predicted proteins | sample wastewater_treat_6_FD_192415 | JGI IMG/M metagenome (GOLD analysis project Ga0255345, IMG submission 192415) | Wastewater microbial communities from Lulu Island WWTP, Vancouver, Canada - plant20 | ecosystem: Engineered > WWTP > Wastewater > Unclassified | place: Canada: Vancouver, British... | reverse complement strand
CCCACAAAGGAAAAATATCCGTAAAAAGCAAAAAGGGTACGGGCACGGAGTTTTTAATAAAACTACCACTCATTCAGTAAATTCTCAGTTTATTTTATTTAAAATCTTTAAATATGAAAAAAACAGGAAGCTTTTTTAGCAAACACAAAATAATAATAATCGCCGGAGTATTAATTTTGACCGCAGTAATAGCAGGTCAGAAACTTCTAAAAAAAGATGAAACTTCAGACGGTACGACTGTTACCACCGCAAAAGCTGTTAAAGGAAACATCTCGTCCAGCGTAGAGGCATCCGGGTCAATTGAAACCGCGAACTATCTTGCGGTAACCACAAGTGTAAATGGAATAGTAAAAAAGGTGTATGTTCAGGAAGGCGACGTTGTGGTCAAGGGCCAAAAAATTATGGACATAACATTAAACTCGGACGGTGAAGAAAGCAGAGCTTCCGCTTATTCCTCTTACCTATCGGCCAAAGCTTCTCTCGAAAGAGCCAAGAGCAATCTTTTGACAAAGGAGTCTGCCTTGATGAATGCTGAAAAATCCTTTGAAAAAGAAAGGGAGAACAACAGCTACCAGACCGAAGACGAAAGAGATTCCTATAAATTGGCTGAAAACGCCTATCTTGTTGCAAAATCCGATTATGAACTACAAAAGGAAGAAATTACCCAAGCGGAGGTGGCTTTAAACAAAGCACTGCTTTCATACCAAGCCCAATCCCCAACTATTGTCGCCCCCGACAGCGGAATAATAGCGAACATATTGGTTGTTGAAGGAATGGATATTTCAAATTCCCTATCCGAACGAACTTCAACCACCGTCGCTTCAATCAGAAAAGAAGGCACACCGATTGCAAGTTTAAATATTTCAGAAGTGGACATAAATAAAGTAAAGGTAGGGCAAAAAGTAACTTTGACACTGAACAGCATCGGGGATAAAAAATTTACGGGAAAGGTCGCGGGAATAGATAAAATAGGATTAACTTCAAGCGGCGTCTCAAACTACCCGGTAATAGTTAAGTTTGATGAAAATTCCGATATGGTCCTGCCAAATATGGGTGTGGACGCAGAAATAATAACTGATGAAAAATCGGGGGTTTTGATAATTCCTACCTCTGCAATAGAAACTATAAATAATGAAAAAAACGTAACTCTTATAAAAGGAGATGCAACTGAAAAAGTTAAAGTAGAAACCGGAATATCAAACGACAAATACACCGAGATTACATCAGGTCTAAGTGAGGGAGATATAGTTCAAATAAAATCCCTTCCGACCGAAGGTTTTACGACAAGCAGTAGAATAAACAATACAAATAGAAATAGCGGAATGCCGGGCGGTATGGGAGACTTCATGAGATGAAACCTTTGATAGAGGTTAAAAACATCACAAAAATATACAATGGAGGGGAAGTTTCCACTAAAGCATTGACTGATGTTTCATTTGAAATTGAAAAGGGAGAATTCGTGGCAATAGTAGGACCATCGGGATCAGGAAAATCTACTCTGATGCACATATTAGGATGTCTTGATATACCAACCTCCGGAACATATATCATAAACGGGAAAAATGTTGAACACATGAATGACGATGAACTGGCAGAAATAAGAAATAAGGAAATAGGGTTCGTTTTTCAGGCATATAACCTTCTGTCCCGAACGTCGTCAATAAAAAACGTAAGTCTTCCGATGGCTTACGCAGGGATTCCGAAAAAAGAAAGGGAAGAAAGAGCAAAACAGTTACTAGAATCAGTCGGTCTCGGGAACAAACTTTACAACATGCCCAGCCAACTCTCCGGGGGTGAAAGACAAAGAGTTGCCATTGCAAGATCCATGGCAACGGATCCGAGCATAATTCTGGCCGACGAGCCTACAGGAAATCTGGCATCAAAACAAGGTATGGAAATCATGGATATTTTTGAAGAATTAAATAAAAAAGGCCATACAATAGTATTAATTACTCACGATGAAGATATTGCGGCAAGAGCAAAAAGAATCATTTCTATCATGGATGGAAAAATAATCGGGGATACTAAAAATGAAAAAGACCGCGCGGGAATAAAAAAACCGGCGGAAAAGGTAAAAATTGATAAAAAGGAAAATAAAGGTGCAAAAAAATGAAAATAGGTGAAATATTTGAAGAAGGAATATCGGTATTAAAAAACAATAAAATGAGAACGGCTCTATCGACTCTTGGAATAATAATAGGTATAGGGTCGGTAATAGCCCTGATGACTTTAGGACAAGCAAGCCAGGAAAGCGTAAAGGGAAGAATACAGTCGCTCGGGTCAAATCTGCTAACCGTTTATCCCGGTTCAACTCAATCCGGATTTTTAAGGGGCGGAGCAGGAGATGCCAAAACACTAACATATGAAGACGCTTTAGAAATAGAAAAATCTCCGAGAATTACAACAATTGATGGCGTAGCCGCATCTTACTCTTCCCGATCACAAATATCCTACGGACAAAACAATATGAATACCAGCATTATAGGAATAACTCCTAAATACTTCTCACTAAGAAATATAAAAGTAGAATACGGATCCGAAATTTCTCAAAGCGATTTGGACAGCTTATCAAAAATAGCAGTAATAGGACCCGGAGTTGTTGAAGAATTATTTCCCGATATATCAAACCCGATCGGGCAGAACATTAGAATAAACGGAAATTCCTTTACTATTGTAGGAATTACTGAATCCAAAGGTTCCGAAATGATGGGGACAGACGATAGTGTGTTCATTCCCTTAACTACGGCGCAGAAAATTCTCTTTGGAGTAAATAATGTAAGCAGTATATATATAAGGGCTAAAAGTGAAGACTTCATGGATGCCGCTATGAATCAAATAGGATTTCTTCTTTTAGAACTTCATGGGTTAGAGTCACCGGATAAGGCCGATTTCAGAATCAGTTCGCAGGAAGAAATAATTGAAACCGTCAATGAGGTAACAGGTACATTTACTACACTTTTGGCCGGGATAGCGGCAATATCACTAGTGGTAGGGGGAATTGGAATAATGAACATAATGCTCGTTACCGTAACAGAAAGAACAAGAGAAATAGGAATAAGAAAAGCATTGGGGGCAAAAAGAAAAACAATAATTACCCAGTTTTTGGTTGAATCAATAATACTGACAATAGCAGGAGGTGTGCTTGGGGTAATAGCCGGAGTCGGGGCTTCCGTAGCACTTACAAAAATAATGAATCTGCCGACTGTGATATCAACATCATCTATATTATTAGCCGTGGGAGTTTCCTGTTTAATCGGAATAATTTTTGGGTGGTACCCTGCTCAAAGAGCTTCCAAACTTCAGCCCGTAGATGCCCTTAGGTATGAGTAATTTTTAAGCATTTTTTCAGGTTTGATTTTAAAAATTAAAGCAATAATTTTAAAGGAGGAACTATGAAAATAGGAAACAAAGAAATAGATAAAAATTTGGTTATTTATTTTGCTGTAGCTATAATCCTATCCGGACTGTTAGGATTTTACGGAGGAAGATTTTTTGAGAGGAATAATTTTGGAAAAATAGTTAGAGAAAGACAAAATTTTGGAAGACAGTTACCGAACGGGACACCTAAGAGAATACCACAAAATTTTCAACCGGAAAACACAGAGCCAAAACCCACCGAAGGTAAATCAGACGAAAATACCACCGATAATCAGGACAATTCTACCGATCAGGAAACTACAGATAATCTTAATACAACCACCGACGACACAAACAAAAACCAGTAAAACAGGGAAAACAAAAAATAATATCCAAATAAGCAGACTCGATGACTTAAGAAAAATAATAGTCTATAATGTGACATTGCTGTGGAAAAATACGATGTAATAATAGTAGGAGCGGGACCGGCGGGAATGTTCGCCGCTCTTGAAATAACCAAAAAAAATCCAAATCTAAAAATCGCTGTTATGGATATGGGCTCAAGGATAGAAAATCGCTCCAGCAAAGAGGTAATGTCGGGATTTGGTGGAGCAGGAACGTATTCAGATGGAAAACTACACTTTACCCCAAAGCTTTCTCATGAGAGAACTTTTCATCTTATAAAACCCGAAGATTACCAAACAATCCTTAACGAAATAGATGAAACATTTATGTCATTTGGGGTAGATTCGGAGGAGTATCCAAAAAACAGATATGACGTTGAAATGATGATAGATGAAGCTCAGAGGCACGACATAGAACTGATAGTAAGAAGGATGAAGCATGTGGGGTCAGACAAATTAAAAGAAGTTATGAAAAACTTTCAGGATTATCTGGAAAATAAAGGAGTTACGTTGATGGAAAAAACGGAGGTCTTAGACATTATGGTAGAAAACGGCAAAGCCACAGGAGTGAAAACAAACAAGGGAGATATGTTTGCCGACAACATTTTGGTAGCTCCCGGGAGAATCAGAGCAAGGTGGTTTCAGGAAATTTGTTCAAAATATAATATTGAATACATTTACGATATGGTGGAAGTCGGGGTCAGAGTTGAATTCCCATCCGGAGTAATGAAGAGATACGCAGATTCTTTATACGAAATCGTACTCAAGGTAAGAACCGATACTTTTGACGATATTGTAAGAACATTTTGTTCTTGCCCCAACGGATACGTCGCAAGAGAAGATTATCAGGGGTATGTATGTGTCAACGGTTACTCAAACTCAGATCATACTGCAAAGAACTCCAACTTTGCTCTTTTGTGCGAAGTTCATTTAACCGAGCCGGTAGAAAACTCCATCGCTTACGCGCAATCTATAGCCGAATTAGCTTCAACTATAGGCGGACAAAAACCTATATTACAACGTTTAGCGGATCTTAGAAAAGGGAGAAGAAGCACCTGGAGAAAACTGGAAAAATCTTTAGTTACTCCATCTTTAACGGATGTCACGCCCGGAGATATTTCCATGGCCCTTCCTCACAGAATCGTCGTCAATATTTTAGAAAGCCTTGAGAAACTAAACACTGTAATGCCGGGAATAAATTCGGGATCTACGCTTTTATATGCCCCCGAAGTAAAATTTAGATCTTCAAAAATAAAAACAACGCCGGGAATGGAAACCAACATAAGTGGACTGTTTGTTGCCGGGGATGCGTCCGGAATGGCAGGGTCAATAACCGGCGCCGCCGCAACAGGAATCATGGCGGCAAGAGGCATTATAAATAAAATAAACACGAATAACGCAGTTCGGGAAAACTCTTAATCTTTAAATATCAGTAGCTGAATATTATATATATCATCAACGATCGATCTTTATTTTTCAAAATTATCTGATATTATCAAAAAGTTCTGATTGAAAATCTCAAATAAAAATTAAAAAGGAGAAGAAAAAAAATGAAAACGGTATATGTTGTTGTGGACGCATTTTGGGGAGATGGGGGGAAAGGTTTGATTTCCGCGTGGTACGGACTGTTAACCAAATCGTTGGCTGTTTTTAGGGGATGCGGCGGATCCGGAGCGGAACATGGTGTGTTTTTTGAAGGAAGATATATCAAAACAAATCAACTCCCATTGGGATTTTTAATGACAAACTCTCTCATTGGGATTGGTCCAGGTACTGCAGTTGACCCTGAAAAACTTTCTGAAGAAATAAAAAGATTCAAACTCAAACCCGATCAAATAAAAATTGACCCAAGATGTCCGCTGATAACACCTCTTGATATCAAAGAAGAGATTCAAAGCGCAAACATGAGGGGGATCGGAAGCACAATGAGCGGAACCGGAGCCTGCATGGCAAAAAGGGTTTTAAGAACGGCACCTCTTGCAGGTGAAAGTGATGATCTTAAACCCTTTATAGAAAACATTCCCGAACTGGCAAACAGGCTTTCCTCGGAGGGAAATATAATCCTTGAATCCTCGCAGGGTTTTGGGCTATCAAATTACTTCGGATTCGGAAGATATGTTACTTCAGTTGACGTAACAACCGGATCTTTGATTGCAGGTGTGGGCGTAGATTGGCACACTCTAGAAGGAGTGATATTGGTGGTTAAGGCTTTCCCAACGAGGGAAGGAACAGGACCGATGGGCAACGTAGAAGAGTTCACGGTTGAAGAAATGGTTGAAAGAGGAATTGTTGAATATAGTTCTATCCACGACCCAAAAACCGGAAAACCCAATATCAGAAGAAAAGCCAAAAGTATTGATTGGGATATTTTAAAACGTGCCTGCCTAATAAACGGAGCAACACAAATTGCGCTTACATTTGCCGAACATTATGATAAAAATGTAACAGGTGTTACCAAATGGTCAGATCTCACACCAAAGGTTTTTGATTTAATAAAAAAAATAGAGAATGTAACGGGAGTTCCTGTAACGGTAGTTAACACGGGAAAGTCATTCAACAGTCTCGCATGGAGATACGAGACTCCCGAATTTACAAATATAGAAGAAGAAAGATTGAGATCTTACACAGGTACTTAAATCTGCCAAAACTGCTCAATAAAAATAGCAGGAAAAAAATCAAAACACCACAAAGAATCTAACAGTGTTTTATCGCTGAAAAATTTTTGTGGTGTTTCTATTTATATATCAATCTACCTATTTAGGTTGTGTTCACAACTACTTAGGTGGTACCCTTGAAGGCATACAACCGCCTGTGGTCTTTCGTTTATTTTTCCAACGCGGATTTTACGGCCGACTCCATCTCCGAATAACTATAAGCACCGGCATAATTTTCATCATTAACAAAAAACCCGGGGGTGCCCTGAACACCCAATGAAGCGGCTGTAGACGAATCCGTGCTTAATTGCGCATCATATTTTCCGCTGTCCAAACAGGATTTCATAGTATTTTTATTTACTACAGGGGCTAAAAAATCAGCTAAAACACCGGATTTAGTCTTGTCATTTTTAACATTTTCATTTATTAAATCATAACCATCACCGCTAAAAAGCAGAGCTTTGGCTTCCCAAAATTTTCCGACTTCGTTAGCGCAATATAAAGCTTTCATTGCCATCTCCCCATTTCCATGACCATTTTGATATAACATTGCAAAAGAGGCATCTCCGCTGTCGACTAGTTTTTTCATTTCTTTAACCGGAGCTAAATATGTACCCCCATCTTCCACCAATTTAAAATTACTCCCGGCCTGTGAATTCAGCTCACTATTATATCCGGCTGCAATATTGCAATACGGACAGCTCGGGTCGGAAATTTCTAAAAATATCACTTTCCTTGAGTCATCTCCAAACTTGATTGCTGCATTGTTAAAGGCCGATTTTACCTCATCAATTCCAACCGCAGTTTCTTGAGTACTTTGCTGTGTTACCGCATTTTCTTCCATTACATCCGAACTTGAATCTTTTACTCCGGGAAAAATAAATCCCAAATAAAATCCTACCGCTACTAAAGCAATTATTACTAATATTTGGTTAAAATTTGATTTTTTATTCATAGATTCTCCTAAAATAAATGTGCAGAAATATTACCCTATTTTCTTTTTACTATCAACAGAAAAACTATTCAATAAATTCGCGAACCATGTAAGTTTTTCTTCCCGAAGATTCAAAATACGTACGCATCAGCAACTCTCCCAGCATACCAAACATAATAGATTGAATTCCAACGATTATCAAAAGAACTGATAAAGTAAGTAGAGGTCTGTTTCCTATGCTCTGTCCCATTATTTTCAAAACTATTAAATATATTGCAAGAATCCCGCCTAAACCGGACAAAATAATACCCGTAAAGCCGAATAATCTCCCCGGCATAGCTTTAAAGGGTTTTTTGGCAAAATACAACATAAAATAAAGAGTTGCTAAATCCAAAACAACCTTAATGGTTCTTTTCTGTCCTTTATAATTAGATTCTCCGTACTCTCTATCCTTAAAACCCACGTCAAATTCAATCATATTTTTAGTATAAACACTTACATAATCGGGAATAAACCTATGCATGTCTCCATACAACTTCAGATTTTTTGCGATATCTTTTCTAAAACCTTTCATTCCCGAACCTCTATCTTTCATATAAACTTTGGAAATTTTTCCTATGATCCAATTTGCTAAGTCACTCTGTTTAGCGCGATTGCTTTTCCCACCACCCCATCTCTGAACCCTATTCGTATTTACAAAATCATACCCCTCATCCAAATGATCAATTACTTCATTTACACTTTCCAAGGGAATCTCAAGATCAGCAGAAACGGTTATAATGTAGTCTCCCCGGGCAACATCAAAACCAGCCATGTACGCACAACTTTGCCCAAAGTTTCCCATCAAATTTATTCCTTTTATCTCTTCATGAGAAGAAGCATATTTTTTTATTACTTCCCAACTTCCATCTTTACTGCCATCATTAACAACTATAATTTCAAACGAATATTTATGTTTATTAATTAAATCCAATAAACCATCAAGGGTTTTTCCAATATTCCCTTCTTCGTTGTAGCAGGGAATTACTATTGAAACAAGTTTATTTTTTTCCATATTTTCTCCTTAAACCAATCTACTTCCTTTTTCAAACCTTCTTCCGGTGTCGTAATCGGATTATACCCCAAAATTCTTCGGGCTTTATTAATAGTGGCTCTGGTTTCAAGTTGATCTCCCGGTCGCGGAGGCCTTATATCATAAATGGCTTTTTTTCCAAGATAATCTTCAATAATTTTCAAACCCTCTCCTACTGTTATGGCCGAGTCAAACCCTAAATTAAATATCTCTCCGATGCACTTCTCATAATTATTTAAAATTGATACAAAACCATCTACGATATCCCCAACATAAGTAAAACTCCTCAAATGTTTCTCACTCCCCTCATAAAATGGAAAAGGTCTGTTATTCAAAATGGAATCTATTACTTTCGGGTACAACTTATCGGGTCTTTCTCTTTCACCATAAATTGAAAAAAGACGGGTAGAGCAAGCCGGAAATCCCGTATCTCTTTGATAAGCAAGAATCAATTGCTCGGCTGCGAGTTTAGTGACACCATAATGAGAAGTTGGTTTGGGAGGAGTGTTTTCATCATCGGTAGCATTTATTCCATAAACAGAGGAAGTTGAAATATTTACAAAAATTTTAAAATCCGGCAGATCTTTCACAGCCTGATATAAATTTTCTGTAGCCACAACGTTATTTTTCAAAAAAACAGAAAAAGGCGTTGCAGCGGATATTCCCGGTTGAGCCGCAAAATGAAAAACAGCCTCAATTCCATCTACAGCAGATGTTAAATCATCCTCTGATATGTCAAGTTCGTGAATCTTCACCCCTTTGTTGGCAAGATCCTGCGCGTTTAATCTTTTTAACTCTACAGAGTAATAAGGGCTAAAATTATCAATCCCTATAACCTCGTGTCCTAAATCAACTAATCTTTCCGAAAGATGCGACCCTATAAACCCGGCGGCGCCGGTAACAAGTATTTTCATATACAAATATTATACATTTTTAATTTTTACGAACCGAAAAATTATTTTTTCTTTCTCTCGCTAATGTTAGGCTCTCCTCCATATTCAGGAATATACAACTCATTAAGTTTTTTTCTTTTTAGGAGCCAGTTAAGAACATTAGAAACCGTAACTCCTATTTTCAATCCCGTAAAAGAACCGGGCCCCAACTTTGGAATAAATTCCGACACATCTTTCAGTTTCAGATCATTCCTTTCCAAAATCTTTTTTATTGATCCCACAACATCCACATCACCCTCAATAACATCTAATTCTTTTTGCTTGTGGTTCAAAACATTTACTAAAGCCACTTTTTTTCTATCTCTCTGCGAGGAATCAATGTAGATTTTTAATTGTGATTTTTCTTGTTTTTTCATCTATATAATCAAAATAAATTTTTACTGTATTTGTCGGAAGTAATTTTTCAACAATTTCCGGCCATTCTATTATCGTTATTGATTTTTTATCCTGCATCATTTCCTCTAAACCTATTTCTAAAACTTCTTCTTTGGAACTTAATCTGTAAAGATCAACATGATTTATATTTCCGTATCTTCTCACCACAACAAAAGTCGGGCTTTGAACTCTGTTTTTCAGGCCCAACCCTTCAACTAAATATCTGACAAATGTGGTTTTTCCACTTCCCAAATCACCATACAGAGCAATAACATACCCTTCTTTTATTTTTTTAGCTATTTCGTAAGCAAGTTTTTTAGTTTTGTCGGTAGAATCGGCAATAATTTCCATAAAAATACTCCTGAAATTGAAGCGCCTATCATATCCGTAAAAATATCACTAAAACTGGACGACCTGTCAAGAACGAAGAACTGGTGAAACTCATCAAAGCAAGCATATAAAAAAGTCAAAAAGATTGATAAACCAATATTTTTAGTGGCTTTAAAATAGGAAAGACACAAAAGCATAAATAAAATTAAATGCCCTATTTTTTGAACATTTTCGGTATTAGCGATAGTAGAATCCACTACATACCCGGGTTGGGAAGAAAGATAAAAAATTATCAACATTAATAATAAAGCCGGGATCCAATCCAATATCTTTTTCACTAGTGTATTTTATCATCTACAACATAAGTTTTGGTTTTTACATCCAAGTTTTTTCTCTCAGCTTTATTTTTTAAACCAAACTTAAATCCTGCTAACACCGAAAATACGAACATTAAAGGCACAGGAAAAAACAAGTATTTATTCGGAACTTCGTTTATTTTTTCAAAAAAATCTAAATTTTCGTTTGACTTTCCTATCAGAGCAACATTATAGCTTTCTGCAGGTAGATCTTCGTTTTCATTTTTCAAACTTAAATTTGCGGACAAATTATCATTAAATTTTTGCAAGTAGTCAGAATAAATTTTTTTTGACCAAATATTCTTCTCCGGAGTCAGATAGATCTCACCGGTTTTTAAATTAAATATCTGAAAATTCAAAGAAGTTTTTTCCACCTCAAAACCGCTTATCCTTATAACCATCTTTTTTTCTAAATAAGGCATATCGTAAATTGGATCTCCATAAGAAACCCAGGAGTTTTTTTCAAAATTAAAAATTTCAACTATGCCGTTTTTTATCAAAGGAGCAACCAAAAAATCCTTTTGGGAGTATCCTAATAGATCAAAATTAAAATTTACTTCTATATCTTTTCTATCTTCCACGAGGTATCTCCCCAAGGAAAAGTCAAACTGGGTAAATTCAGCGCGGGACACAAAACAAAACAAAAATAACACCGCAGAAAGGGAAAAAATCTTTGTCATAATCAGATTATCTCTTCTTTTTAAACCACCGCAATCAACAAAAATCTACAATTAATAGAATGGTATAAAAAACTTATTTTATATGAAGATAGTAACTAACTACCCCATCTCCATGGTCAATAGCAGCAAAATTTACTGTACCGCCTCCGCACCCCATTCCTCCTTTAACGATTTTTCCACCTTTAGGAGCTCTTATATAAACATCCTTGGAAACCATATCTATGCCTTCATGCAAACCATTAGGGTATCTCCACGACCATGGGGTTTTACCATATCTTTGAGTTATTTCCGGATTCTTCATAGGCCAATCCCAGCTCCCGCTTCCTATCTCAGTGTAACCGGTGTTATAGTGCCAAACATAAAGATTTTTTTCCTTTAAATATTTTTCAGCATTAACTACGCTACCGTTTTTTCTAACCTCAAAATGCAAGTGTGAACCTGTAGAACAATAAGGTTGATCTTCGTAACTTCCCATAACTGCTATTATGTCTCCCTTTTCTACTTTAGTACCATTTTTAAAATCTATTCCGGACACAATGCCTTGCATTGCATTTCTCTCTGCAATGGCCTGGTTCAAAAGCTCCTGATATTTTTCCTCATCGTTTTCGGTTTGTTTTAGTATTTCTTCTTTTTCCCTATGTCTGGCTTCAAGATCTCTTCTATAGCTGTCCAAATTAGCCTTTTCAATCTCCAACTGTTTCTTCAAATCCTCCTGCTCATTCTTTTTATCTTCAAATATTTCTTTTTGTCTTTCAAAATCATTTTTTGTTGCCGCCATTTGATCTATAAGCTTTTTGTCATTTTCTTCCAAATCCTGCAAATATTTAGTTTTTTTAACCAAAGAATTTAACGTGTCACCGCCAAAAACAAGCATAAGCATGTTGTTTTCTCTATCCTTATATCTTTCCCTCATTCTTGAACCCAGCACCTGTTCCTGATATTCAATTGAGGTTTTCAATTTTTGTATTCTAAGACCTAAACTCTCTATTCCTTCTGAAAGCTCGTAAATTCTATCCTCAGTTTTCTTAATGTTCGCAATAGAATTTTGAATTTTCAGTTCTGTGAGGTTTATCTGACCATCCATATAATCAATCTCATTTTGGAGGGTATTTGCTTTATTACGAAGTTCCGATAATTTCTTCTCGTATTCATCTATTTTTTCTTGAATCTCATCTATTTCATTTTCATTTTGATTATCCTCTTCATTATCTTCGGCTGAAACCAATCCTGAAAAAGGTACAAGAAAAGCAAATAAAGATATAGTTACTATAAGAAAAAATTTTTTATTTCTCATTTTTTAATATTTTAGGTATTTTTTAACTGCCGCATTACTACCAAAATATCCAAGTAAGAATCCCGATAATATTAGTATAAACGCTAATATTAAAGAAAAAATTAAGGGACTGATAAAAATGTGCGGAAGAAAACCAAAAGATAACCCTTCCGAAAATACTCCCGACTTAAGTTCTCCAAAACCCACTAATAGCATTATTATAGAAGCAACAACAGCGGAAACTACACTGAAAAACATACCTTGATAAATAAACGGGTTTTTAACGTATGAATCGGACGCTCCGACTAATTTCATAATCTCCAATTCAGGCCCTCTTGAATTAATAAGATTTCTAAGCGAGGATATGATAATTGAGTAGGATATAACGAAAAACACTACCACCAGAATAAAACCTACTATATAAACAGTATTGCTGGTTGATCTAAATCTTTCTACAACATCTTTGTAAAACCGCACTTCCTCAACCCCCTCTTTGCCTTGTAATTCGTTAGTCAGTGGCTCCAAATCTGATATTTTTCTCGTCTTTATTTCTAAACTTGCCGGAAGAATACTAGCGGAAATAGACTCCAGAAGAACAGGTTGATCCTTATTTATTTCCTTAAAAATTTCTAAAGCCTGTTCTTTTGAAATATAGTTAACCTCTAAAACCCTGGGATCTGATTCTAAATTACTCTTGAATGAAAGTATTTTATCTTCTCCGAATTCATCTTTAAAAAAAACTGTAATTTGAGCCTGATCTTCTAAGTACTTCAACATCGTTTGGGAAACTGCTATTATTTCAATAAAAATCCCCAGCAAGAGAAAGGTTACAGTCATAGCCAAAAACTGAGATAAACTCATCAACCTTTCCTTTTCTAAATAATGTTTTAAATTTTTCCACATTTTAGGCACGATATTTTCCTCCTTTTTTATCGGAAACAAGCTTACCTTTATGAATTTTAATAACTCTCTTTGTTAATTTATCAACTATTCTTTGATCATGAGTAGCCATTATTACTGTCGTGCCTAAAGAATTTATTTTCTCTAAAATTTCAACTATCTCGTCGGAAGAATCGGGATCAATCATACCCGTTGCTTCATCAGCTATTAAAACATCGGGTTCGTGAGCCAAGGCACGCGCTATTGCTGTTCTTTGTTTCTCACCCCCGGAAAGTTCCTCCGGTTTGTAGGAAGCATGATCCAAAAGACCAACTAAACTTAAAACATTAGGAACTATATTTTTTATATCTTCCTCGTCCGAATTAACCACCTCCAAAGATATAGCAACATTATCATAAACGGTTTTTGAGTCCAAAAGTTTATAATCCTGAAAAACAACACCTATCTTTCTTCTGTAATCAGGCATTTCGTCAGGGGCAATTTCCGCAATATTTCTCCCCTCAAAAAATATCTCTCCGGATTCCGGACTTTCCTCGCGTAATAAAAGCTTTATTATTGTAGATTTTCCGGCTCCGGAAGGCCCTATGATAAAGACAAATTCCCCTGATTCAATAGAAAATGAAACATCATCCAAAACTTTTATTCCCGGAATATATTCCTTTGTTACATTTCTAAATTCAATCTGCGGCACTTTTTATAACTACCTCCTCTACTTCTAAAACATCGGTTTTTCCATCTTTTAATTTTTCCAATTTTCCTATAATTGTTACATTTAAACCTTCTACCATCTGTAACTTTAACTCCTCGCCTTTGGATCTTAAGAGATAAATTTCTTTCCCATCGCTGTCACTTAAGGAATAATAAATATCCTCCATTGGATACATCTCCGGATTTACATAAGTAACCTTGCCTTCAATCTCAATTTTGCTCTCTTTTGGATTTTGCAAGGATTCTCCATAAAGATTAGTATCCAAATCTTCATCTTCAATTAATTTTGGAGATATAAGATAACCAACAAGAAATCCTACTAGTGTAAATACCAAAAATATCACTATAAGGGTATAAACAAGTTTCTTTCCTTTTATACCTTCTATTTTGTCATAGGTATTTTTGAACAGATTGGGCATATTTGTATGCTTATTATAACTTAAATTTTTTTATATGTATAAACCAGTAAAATTTATAACAGAAGTACCGTATTTAGAATCTTCAACTTTCTACTTATTTAGTAAATCCCTAAAAATTCTACTCCCGATAGAAATTGATAATAATGATGTTCAATCATCTACCACCCCAACAATTTACAATAGCATAAAAAGAATAATAGAAGGAATAGGAGCAAAAGTTTTACATATAAAAATTTATCATCATTATGAAAATACTTTCTATACTTACTTAACAATTAAAAACGATAAAGAAGTTTTTGAGATTAATATTAGTTTTAAAGACGGAATTGAAATAGCAAAAGAAATAAATGTGCCAATATACGTAAAAAGCCGGATACTTGAAGATCACGGAATAAAAATTACAAAAGATTTAATAATGAAAGCTTTGAAAAATTAATCCGTAAGATATTTAGCAATATTCTGATTATGCTCAGAAATAGTTCTCGCATAATAGGTAGTTCCGTCTTTTGAAGTTAAATAATAATAATACGGGCTGTTCTCATAATTCAAAACGGACAATATTGCTGATAAACCAGGATTACAGATCGGGGTTGGGGGGAGCCCTACATTTACTCGGGTGTTATAAGGATTTTCAATTTTTAGATCTTCTTCAGTCAAATCTTTGGGCCACCAATTAAAATCAGAAACGTCTTCCATAGAAGGAACACAGAATGTCTGTCCTTTACATAATCTTGTTGGAACCACGGAATACTGAGTAGTGGCATCAACATCGAGCTTCATATTTTCTCTCCATCTTTTTATCAATATACCGGCAACAATTGGTCTATCTTCTTCATTTGAAACCTCTCTTTCTACTAACGAAGCAAATATAACTGCTTGTTCTTTAGTTAACCCCGCTTTTTCTAAATTATCTTTTGTGAGAGCATCTTTAGTTTTATCCTCAAAAGTTTCAGTTAACTTCTCTAAAACATCTTCTTCTTCAGAATCTCTATTAAAAAAATAGGTGTCGGGAAAAAGATAACCTTCATACGGCTTGGCCATTTCAACAAATCTTTGATAATCAACTTTCGGAAGATTTTGCGAAGCTACAATACCATATTGTTCAACCCTCCAACCTTCTAAAAAAGTTATGGAAGTATCGTTTCTTCCGTGACTTATCTCATTTACAAGGTCAACCAAAGAGGTCCCGGCCGGAATCTTATACGTTCCTGCTTGTATATTTACACTTGGCTTATTCAAAAAAACATACAGGATAAAAAGAAATTCCGAGTTTATAGCTTCATCGTCGTAAAGCATACTCGCGATTTCAAATATGCTATCACCACTTTTTATTTCAAAATTAGCTTCTTTTGAAGTTTGAGACGGCCTAAAAACCGCTGCTTTGTAATAAAAAAAGGAGAAAATCGGAATAACAACAAAGAACAATACTAAAAGAACTATAGTTAATATTTTTTTCTTTTTAGGAGTCATCACGTGGTATTTTTCAGGATCAATATCTTCAGACATGGGATTATTTTAGCATAAAAAAATAATGGAAAAAGGCGCCTGAAAATCTTATGATTATTTATCAAGCGCCTTATAAAAATTAAAAACCCTGAAGTCTGTAATATTCCTCCAATGGCCTTTCGACGAGGGTTATATGCTTACGTTTGAATTGCATCACCTCGTCCATGAAGGTCTTTGAAATATTACCACCTTCCCATGTAACCGCTATTTCATTCGGGTTACCATAATATATGTATAGTCCTGAACTCGAAGAAATGATCTTCCCTATTGGTATTGATAAAATACCCCTAGAGTTAAAAATATACCAAAAAAAAGAAGGGTATTGACACCATGTTATAAGAGGGTAGCTCCGACGAAAACTATCCGATAGCACGATCCTCATTTCCCCCAACCTGTACCCGTACTTTCTTGCCTTGCGGGCAACAAAATTACCAAATGCGCAAACTTTATCGTACCACTCGAAATCCCCTGCTATCTCAAAGTCGAGTCTACTGCGAACCTGCATTAGTAAACGCATACGCAACGATCTCATTTTTTTTTTTCTCTCCTTTGTTTTTCTAATATTTTCCGTACATGCTACCATAAATAACCTATAATAACAAGACGAACAAAATTATGGTAAAATACAGGCACGGGAAGCCGACTGATCGCTTTTTGCCAAGGTGAAAACTAAGGCGGGAAGAGGAAAGTCCAGACTGCGCAGAGCAGGGGATCGGGGGGTAACCTCCGACGGGCAATCGCTGGTGTCCTGCCGATGAAAATCGACAGGAACGGAAGGTGAATTAACATTTTCCGAGAGCAACAGAGACGAGCTTTCTTCGTAAACTTTCAAGGATATGAAGAAAGAGTGAAACGGGCAATCCCACCCCGCAGAAACCCACGAAAACACCGCTTTTAAGTCTGCTCGACGAGGTGTGAAGATGGGGCGAAGATAGATGATCGGATAAAACAGAATCTGGCTTATTGGCTTCCCGTGCTTAAATCATTCTTCCGTTATCAAAAACTTCTTTAAAACTATGGAAGCTATCATCGTTACCGGAATAGCACATATTGCACCGATAATACCAAACAAACTAGCACCAATAAGCAAGATAAGCAAAACAACAAGGGGTCTGAAACCCGACACTTTGCCCATAATCTTAGGTACTATTAAATTATTCTCCAGTTGTTGAATAACAATAAACAAAGCCACTACCCCAAGACCTTTTATCGGAGAATCTGTAAAGCCGATAGTGCCTGCAACTATAGCAGATAAAACCGGGCCTACGTTAGGAATTGCCTCAAAAAGTCCGGCCAACAAGCCTAAACCAACTGCATATTTAACACCAAGAATAGATAAACCTATTAAGCTCCCAACTCCAATGATTAACATCAAAAGCAACTGCCCTCTTATCCACGCTCCTACATTTTTTTCTATTTCCAATATAGTTTCTTCTACCTTATCTTGAGTTTTCTTAGGAAAAATAGATATAAAACCTTTCTTTATATTCTCCCAATCTAACGACATATATATAGAAATAACCAAAATACTTACAAAAGTAGCAACATTGGAAAATATGGAGAAAGTTGCATTTACTACCCCTGAAGAAATTTTTGATGTTTCGGGAATCATATCCGTAAAAGACAATTGCCACCCCTCAGGAACTTTTATACCGGAAATAATTGAGGGTAAATTTACCAGTATTTTCTGTACTTCAATTACTAAAGGAGGCACAACAAAAGTTACCACAGCAACAAGCACTAAAACTAATAATAGATACGATATTAAAACGGCTACACCTCTGGAAATTTTTTTATTAAAAAGAATTTTTCGCATGAAATAATTAATTGGCTGTTCCATGCAAATTACCACTAAAGTAGCTAAGAAAATTATTCCTATGATAGGGCCAAGTTTATAAAGTACAAAAATACCTAAAAATATAAGAAGTGTAAAAAGTATTGTTTTTAAAGAAATTACAATTTGCTTATCCATTTTTTATATTCTCCTTAATCCTATTGTATATTATTTCTTCAAAATCGTCTCGTGATATATCAAACCATTCAATATCGGGGTTTCTTTTAAACCATGTTTGTTGCCTTCTCACATAGGAATGAACGTCATATTTAGTTCTTTCTATAGCACCTTTT
>Ga0255345_1003542_pt1 | contig 18052 bp, 14 predicted proteins | sample wastewater_treat_6_FD_192415 | JGI IMG/M metagenome (GOLD analysis project Ga0255345, IMG submission 192415) | Wastewater microbial communities from Lulu Island WWTP, Vancouver, Canada - plant20 | ecosystem: Engineered > WWTP > Wastewater > Unclassified | place: Canada: Vancouver, British... | reverse complement strand
GTAGTCACGGGGCCGAAGCGGTCGTTATCCCAGCGGGCGGGATTGTCACGCACATAGGCGCGGATGTTCTCAAGCTCGCGGCGCGAGGTAATCAGGTTGTCATAGTAGCTGGACATCCAGAGACTGGCGCCGATGTCCGGGCACTGTCCGGCCCGGACGGCGGCGTGGTACAGATGCGTTGTGAAGCTTTTGAACCCCTGTATCAGGTAAGAGAGGTGGTTGGGTTTGTTTGTCGGGCGGCGGTGAATGCGGATTACGGCGTGAAAGTGATTGGGCATCACGACGGATGCGTCGCGGTATGCCTCCGGATGGCGCGCAAACATGCCCTCCCAACTGCTTCCGACCTTCTCGCCCAGAGCGTTCAACTCGCACTTGTCATCCGCAATGACACCGAACATCGTCTTGTTCTGCGCCACCTGCATCGTGACAAAGAACCAGCCGTCGGAGTAGTTGATGTTCGAATTGCGGAGCGGGTTGGACATGGGGCAGCCTTCGGGTAGTTAAAGTAATGGAGCTAACGTGGCCTCCCGACAAGCCGCATCCGTATAGACCAACAGAGCAACATAGCCCTCCTTGACACGAATCGGCCTAAGCCGTAACGCAGACGATTGACGTTGCTTGCCGTGACTATATCCCAAAGCTGATTTGCTCGTTTGTGCGCTGAGTTTGTGCTCCTTGCGGAACGCACGCAACCACCCCCCCAATGATCCTTGACACTTTGTCCAACTGTCAAAAGCCTCCCTGCTCAACGGTTTACAAATCACACCACAAGGAGTCAATGTGTTTGCCCATTCCATAAAAGCGTCAAAAGAGATGACATCGTCCACATCGCTGATAGCACCACATCCGCGGGTAGCGCGAAGTCCCACCGCGCCCAATCGCTTAAACGCACACAGGGCCTGATCAAGCCGAGCGCGAGAGGAAGGGGAAATAGAGCGGCGTTCAGACGCACTGAAAACAAACCTTGTTCCCGGCGCAAAATATGCATCCCGCCTCACTCTAATCCCCTTCACCTCGCCGGAAACACTCGCAAAGTAATATAAATACCCCAAGTCTGAAAGGGCGGGCATTTTAGGAAGCTCTTCATGTCTTGCTTGAATCTCGCCGATGCGTGTAATGACACGGCTTGCAATAGTAGGCTCACCCAGGCCACCCAAAACCTTGCGTTCTTCTTCTGCATCCGCACCAAGGACACGAAACCACCATCGCAATTCACCGCGAAGAGAAGGCGCCCGAAGCTCCGCTTTCCCCTGATTGGCACCGCATAGAAAAGTCGGCGTGATAAACTCCAGATTTAATATCATGTCAAAGTCTCCCCAAGTTCCTCGGCAACAGCCCGAATACTATCCGCCAGAGCAACATCCTTTTTCTGCTTCATTTTCCACCACTTCTTTTTTTCCGGATGACGCATCACCCGAACAAATGCACGGCGTTCTTCTTCGCTTTTTGCACTCAATTCTTTCGCGAAGTGGGCGAACGGCTCCGAAGCCAGCTTCAGAAGCTTTTCTGTTTCGCGCTCTACCGGGTCAAGCGTCGCCAACCGCGCTTCTTCCTCAAGGCGCAAACGTTCTGCCTGCGCATCCTTTTCTTGCTGCAACCTTCTCTCCTCGGCTTCGCGTTCGTCTCTCTCAGAGTCAAAAATGAACCAACCATATCCGGATACTGTTTTAGCACCTGCACCATGCAAAGTAAGAGCGGTTAGCAACCAGTTTTTTGCCTGCATCAGCAATGTTTCGCTGGTTTCTTGTGACGTGTTCGAGCCGACAGCCTTCAAGCAAAAGGAAAAAATGGCACCTTCTTCTATAACAGGAAAAAATTGAGGATTAGGCGATTCGTCATCAAATGCCTGTGGCCTCTTCCCGCCGTAGTACTCGCTATGATGACAATTGACGATATCCACCGCCAAAGCTACGCGTCCTTCAGGCACAGCGGCAAAGAAGCAAACGTTTCCGGCTGTGGCGACTCTTTTGTCTTTGTCAGGACACAAATAGTCGTCCAGCGCCTTGTCGCCGGTCGGATAGCCGAAAACTCGCACGATGCGCTGCGCGATTTGTTGTTTTTTGCCATCATCCTGTTCGTCGCGCCACTCGCACCAAGCGGCGTGCCGGGCAATGCCCTTTACCGCGCTTCCCGGGATATAGGGATCGCCGTAATGCCGATGCAGGCATAGACCGGCGTTTTCTAGAACGCCGCCAGCCTGATTGATAATCAGTCTGGCACCCAGTTTGGCGCTAAACATTACGGCATCCTTCGGCACCACGGGCGGGATGCGCTTCGCGTTTTTCTGATGGCAGGCCACCACCGCGCTGACCTCATCTTTCTTCGAATCACCACCGACGCGCACAATCTTTTCCAAGCGCAACGAGGGCGATTCACACCTCGGGAAGCTCTCGCCCCCGAGCAGTTCTGCGACTTCCGGCAAGACGGTGATCTTGGGATCCATCATCCCCAGGCGCCGGACATCAATCTCAGGATTCGGATTTGGCATCTTGCTCCTCCTTGCCCCCCTTGCTGGCAAAACGCCTCAGATAGTTGAGATAGGCCATCGCCTCGGAAGTAACAGCGCGCAGGTGCGTCGCGTCGGACTCGCAAAGATTCTCGACAAAAGTCTGCATATCAACTTCACGCTCAATGATGCCCACAACGGCCAAATGCCTGATGATCGCGCGAAAAACATCGTTGTGGCCTGGGTTTGTCAGCTTTATCCCTGCTTTTCCCTCCTTGGCTTCCATGGCGAAAGCCAAGGCACCGAGCAATCCGTTTTCCCGGATCATGGTCGGAACCTTTTTCACGACCTCGCCGTCATTCGCTCCCTTGAACTTTTTTTCCAGAGACGCTTCCAGTGCGTTCTGGGCTCGCATCTGCTCGAGATTTTTCTTCGGTTTTTTCATGGTTTTCACTTCCTTGTCGTAACACTCATTTTACCGAGACCGAACACCACCCAAGACCAGTAGTCGCGTCCGCGCCAAATTGTAGAAGATGCTCGACATCTTTAAGCTTCTCGGCGCATTTGGACAGGACGGCATCGTCATGACTTTGCACCACTGCGTAAAACAGGGTTTCAGACGGCACATTTTCTTGGTTAAACAAAGCACCTTTTGCGACCACGCCTGTTTCGTCGTCGATGCGGATATGCTGCGCTATCTCGCAAGCGTTCTCCGCAAAATAACTGAAGAGTTCGTCTGAGACCACCGCGAGCTTGTCCGGTAGTTCTTGCCAAACCTTGTCATCACAAATCCCCTGTAACGCCTCAATGAGTTTAGCATCAATCGGGCCTTTCACGGTCAGTGGATACTCTTCAAAGATCACTTTGGGTTCTTTGGTGTTAGCATGCACCTCGCCTTCATCCGGAGTAGACACTGGGAAGGACTTGCCGCTGTCGCGCATAAAACGGTTGAGCGCGAGCGGGCAGGTAATCCAAGCGAAACAGCCTCTGGCCGCCCGGATGGGAAATGCAAGCAGTCGTCCCTCGCCAATGAGCAGTTTGCCTGCATCGGCCTTCTGGTCATCATCGGAACCGAACAGCAGCCGACCGTCACCCGTGCGGATCATGATGGGCTTATCGTTTTTGTCCGTTCGCAGTTTGCCGTCCTTGTCGGTTGCCTGTACACGCTCCGGCCAAAGATCTGCCAGTACCCCCTTGATGCTGCTGCCGGGGATGACGGGGAAACGGGTGTGGCGCTCGCGGATGACCGGCTGGTCGATCGCGCCGACGGATGAACCCGCGCCGACGTGCAAGGGCGTGCGGGTGAAGATGGTGAGAATTGATTGTTTCATGGTGTTTTTCCTTTTCCGGGCGGACACGGAGGTCCACCCTTACGATACTGGGGGCGACACGGAGGTCGGCCCTTACGATACAGAGGGTGGACACGGAGATCCACCCTCACGATACAGGGGGCAGGGACGAACAGATCCCGGCGCCGAAACCTTTTTCGCCGTATTTGTCACTACGCGGAGAGTTTTGGAGCAGTTTGGACAATACCCGCGCTGACTCGACTGTGCCACAGTCGAAGACGTAGCAGGAGCCCGCCGGTACCGCCAGCAGAGTCGGCTTGGGGGCGCCTTTTTGAAGATCCCAGCCGGAGAAAGCCAACGGCTTGCCAATCCGTGCCGCGATCAACCGCGCTTCTGCCCCCGGCAACATGACTGTGCCGATCGGGGCGGCAAGTTGCGGCTCCGGTAACTTACGTGAATCGTGGCACCATCCCGGCAACCACCCATCTTTGAAAACAGCGGGCGAGAGCAACGTCCAGCGCAACAGGCTGGTCGTGATCTCCGCATGCGGCAGTTCAAGCCCTGCCTGCTGCGTGTTGAGATACGCCACCCCTTGCTGACCACCGATCACCAGGGTATCCGGTCGATCGGAACGCGCGAAAACATCCACGGTCTGACCGCCACCGCGCGGCTTGAGGTCGCACTCGGCTTCGAAGGCCAATGCCACACCCTGTCGCAGGCGCAGGTATTCGGCTTGGTAGAACTGGCCTTCGACAGTTGTCTGCGTCTCGCCGTCGATCTCGATGCCGATGTTGCGCTCGACATCGTAGAGGTCGGGCGTGTCGGTGGGTTCGGGCAGGTCATCGCCCGCCAAATAGCGGGCGTAGTCGCTGACGCTGACCCATTCGCGAGACGCTTGCTTACCCCGTTGGCGCGGCAGGAAGGCGTGGGTCAGCGGGGCGGGCAAGTCGGTGCCTGTACAAGGCACCAGTTCCATGCCCAGATCGAGAGGCGCGGGCAGATAGAGGGTGCCCTCTTTGCAGGGGAAGGGGCCGAGGGTCTTGAGCGCGCCGAAGCGGAAAGAAGAGCCGTCGTTTTTGTCCTTGCTCTTGCCCTTATAGTCCGCGTCACGCTTACCACGGAAAGTGTGCTTCCCGATTCCCTCCCAGGGTTGCAACTCCGGCCCGGGCCACTGGCGGTGGAAGGCGTTGATGATGGCGTTCCAGAGCTGGTCGGGACGCGGCCAGTTGGCACCGAGCCCCGCGTCGGAAGCCGCCATCGGACGGGCATCGCGCAGGAAGAGCAGGTCGCGCGGTTCAAGGGTGAAGGTGTGTTTCAGAGGCATAGGTCAGTTCTCCCCGTGATGGCGGTTGATAAAGGTTTCGACGAGAAACAGGTCGATAAAATCTTGCGGCCGCAGGGTTGTCTCCGCTTCTTGGGCCTTAGACCCCGCAGCTCCACCGGACGGTTTAGGCGGCTGCCAGCAGGCTTCGAGATAACGGTTGATCTCGGTTGCCAGCGCCTCCCGCTCTCCGCCCTTGAGCCCCACGCCCTGCCGCGAGAGCACATGGCGTACATCGGCTTCAACAACGGGTCGCATCGTCTCCAACTTGGCAGTGTCCTTCTCATCGTCCAGCGCGTACGGGCGCAACAGCGCGGCCAGCGCGTACGGGAAACGTCCCGAGAGCTTTTCGGCTTCGGTCAACTCGGTGATCTTGGCCATCAGGTCGAGCGCACCGCTCTCCCACTTGCAGCCCCACTCGATGATCTCGCCGGAGCGCTTGTAAAGCGAGATCGCCAACGCGGCGCGACCGTAGCCATGCTTGGCGCGCTGCTCGGCGCGCTGCGCCTCCTTGACCAGCATCTGGAGCGGCGCGTTCTGGTGGCCGACGGCAATCCCGCAAGAGGCCTCGAACCCGAAGGCTTGTCCACGCGCCTTGAAGGCATCGCGCAGCGCCCTGGCGCAGGCGATGGCCTGATCGCCCGGCAGGATCGCCAGCACATCGTCGCCGCCGGCATAGACCAGGTGTCCCCTGAACTGCTCGCGCACGAGCTTGGGAACATCATAAAGCGCATACTCGGAGAGCGTTTTGCTGACTTCGGTGTGATACTGCGGACTGTCGGCATCCGCAGATTCGCGTCCGGCAAGAACAGTGCCCATCTTGTCGCCGTCCATCGCCAGCAGTGCGACGTATGAGCCCGTTTTGTTGTCTTTGGCGATCGAGGGAAGATCCTTGATGCGAAGGGCGCGCCATATTTCCTCCTGATCTTTCTTCTCGAAGTTGAGCTTATTGGTAAGGTAGTTGATAGCGTGTTTCGCCTTGATGTTTTCGACATGCATCCAGAGGCGCTTGATCAGGTTTATGGCACCGTAGCGATGTGAGGCTGCCGTGAAGATTTGACTGTGCCCTTCTGTCAACTTTTTCCAGAATACCTCATCGCCGATGCACTCCTCCTTGCCGGAGAGCGAGTCTTTGACGGTGGCTTCTGTGTTGACCGGTTTCCATTGCGCAAAGTCGCGCGTGTTGCGGCGTGCGGCGAGGTTGGCGTTGACGCGTTCGTAGGCGGTTCGCCACGGTTCGTCGGCGGGCCAAGCGGTGTAGGCCCAGATCATTTGTGGGAAGGCAGCGATCTGGGCGTCCCATCGCTTTTTACAGGAGGAGTCCGCGTCATTCGTCGGAAGCCCCTGCCAAACCGCACTTCCCATGCTTTCCAATTCGTCGCGAATCGTCCGTGCCGCCACATCGGCCAAATCAGCGGCTGTACCCTTGGGCACCAGAGCCAGAAACCGGTTGGGCAGATTGGGGATCAGTGCGAGTTCGGACGTGACAGGTGAGCCACGCAGTGCCAGCACGAGCGGATTGTCCTTTAGCGAGGGGAACACCACGTCTTCGTCATGGAGCCCACCGTGGGTGACGACCTCCCGCAGCGCATTGGCCATCAGCCAAGAAAGCATAAAGGAACCCGACCAGAGGTCGCGCGTCGAACGGGCTTGGGCGATAAAGTCCTGCACCGGCGCAAGTTGAAAGAGGAGTATTTCGGTCGATCCATCGCCCTGCCGTTTTTTCTGTTTTAAATCCCGATTATGGTCTGTCGTCATATTGGTTCCTCTTCTTGGCGTCGATTCGTCACACATGGGGGCGCGCCTGAGAGCCGCCCCAAACAAAAAACGCATCTCCCCGCCGTTCCCATTGTGATCGCATGATAAACCAGCAAGACGGATAAAGTCAAACCCACATTCGGAAAGGGGAAAAGCGAGTAGTTAAAGCCAATCCGGACCGGGTCTAATTTGGTGAATCTGGCCGTTTCGTCGAAGCGGCCAGATTCACTTGAACCCACAAATTGCCGATTTTGGTCACTTTCCCCCTGTTTCTGCTTGACCCAACGGGGTTTATCATAGAAACTACCGAATTACCGCGCCCTTGTGGCGTGATGGAGAACGTTTGTCCTACGGGGAAGAACGCGCGATGTTCAATAAGCTTTTGGCCTTTTTATCCAGCGATATCGGGATTGATCTCGGAACCGCGAATACCTTGGTGTTTGTCAAGGATCGCGGGGTCGTGATACGGGAGCCGTCTGTCGTTGCCATTCAAGAGGGCACCAAACGGATTTTGGCGGTCGGCGAAGAGGCCAGACGCATGTTGGGCCGTACGCCGGCGCATATTGTGGCGATGCGGCCCATGGAGTCGGGCGTGATCGCAGACTTTGATATCACGGAGGCGATGATCCGCTACTTCATCCGCAAGGTCCATTCGACCAAGCTGGTGAAGCCGCGCGTGATTGTGGCAGTGCCGAGTAATATCACGGAAGTCGAGAAACGCGCCGTGCAGGAGTCGGCGCGCCACGCAGGTGCCCGCGAGGTCTTCCTGATTGAAGAGCCGATGGCGGCTGCCATCGGTGTCGGGCTGCCTGTGTCTGAGCCGGCCGGCAACATGATCGTCGATATCGGCGGTGGAACCTGCGAGGTCGCGTTGATCTCGCTGGCCGGCATCGTGTACTCGCGGAGCGTCCGCATAGGCGGCGATGCGATGGACAAGTGTATCGTCCAATACATGCGAAGAGTTTACAATCTGTTGATTGGAGAGCGAACCGCAGAGGAGATTAAAATCACCATCGGTTCGGCTTATTCTTTGGGTGAGGAGAGCACGTTGGAGGTCAAGGGCCGCGATCTGGTGGCCGGGCTTCCCAAAACCCTGACTGTCACTTCGGAAGAAATTCGTGACGCCTTGCAGGAGCCAGTCTCCGCAATCGTCGAAGCCGTGCGGATCACGCTGGAGAGGTGTCCGCCGGAACTGTCGGCCGACCTTGTTGACCGGGGCCTTGTCCTGGCGGGCGGCGGTTCCATGCTGCGCGGCCTGGACAAACTGATCGCGTCACAGACAGGACTGCCCGTCACGTTAGCTGACGACCCGTTGAGCGCGGTCGTGGAGGGGACGGGAGTGGTGTTGAATGAGCTGAATTTCCTGGCCAAATCGAAAATGGGCCGGTGATTTTCTGCGGTTGCTTTCTGGTCTCTGCCAGCCCGGTAAAACGGGGGAGCGACCAGGGTGAAGCAAACGAAATGGTGGGTATGGCTGTTGGCCGCGTCTCTCGGCGTGCTGGTGTTCTGGCATGCCGGGGTGAATGTATTGTCGCGTGAAGCGCTCTATCCCTACGAAAATGCCAAGATATGGTTTGACCGGACCGTGTGGGTCCGCGTGCGGGCCGTCATAACGCGCGCCCGTACCGCGACGCGCGCGGCCATGCTTGAACGCGATGTGGCGCGCCTGCGTATGGCGGTCGGTGAGGTCGAAGAGCTAGAAGCTGAAGTCGCCCGCCTGCGCGAACTGCTGGACTTTTCCCCGCCTATCGCCTGCCGCTGGCAGGCTGCCCCGGTGTTGTCGCGTGGCGGCACCTCCGCCGTCTGGCAAAGTGTGCGGCTCGGCAAGGGGTCGCGGCACGGAGTCCGCAAAGGCGATCCCGTCGTAGTCCCGGATGGCATCGTCGGGCGTGTCGCAGAGGTCTCCCCCCACACCTGCGATGTGATGCTGATCACCGATCCCAACAGCCGCGTCGCCTGCGAATTAGAGACGCCCGGCGAAGGTGTGGGCGTCGTGCGCGGTATCCTGTACGGCGGCGGCTCGCGTCCGGCGGCGGCCCCCGCCCTGACCCTGCTCTATGTGGTCGAGCCGTTGCGGCTGCGCTACCTGTCCCGAGACTTTGAACCGCCACCGCGCATGCGTGTCGTGACCTCGGGACTGGGGACGACCTATCCCAAGGGACTGACTGTCGGTTATCTGCTGGAAAGCAAGCTGAATCCGGATGGTCTCGCGCGCGAGGCATCCGTGATACCGGCAGTTGATATGGTGGCGCTTGACGAGGTCTTCATCCTGACACGGCAAGGAGGTCGCCATGCGCGTTGATATGCACCTGCCGGTTTTGGTCTTTACCCTGTTCATCGCCGCGTTGATACAGGACCTGTTCCCTGTCACAGCCGCTTTTCCGGTCAAACCCGTTTTCCTGACAGCCGTGGCGCTTTACGCCGCGCTGACCCGTCCGGTGTGGATCGCTCTGACGGCGTTGGTCTGGGCCGGCGGGCTCACCGATGCGCTCGGAGGACTGCCGCCGCTCTGCACGCCGATCTTCCTGATCCTGCTCTACGCTGCGACCCGTCTGCTGCAGCGCGTATTCCTCGAAGCGGGCCTGTTGCAAGGCGTGTTGATAACGGCGGCCGCCGCCGCTGCGCAGTGGATCTGGACTCAACTTTGGCTGCACGGCGGTGCCGCGCTTTTCACCTTGGAAAACCTGAAGTTACTCGTCTACACGATACCGGCTGGCATGCTGGCCGGTTTCATTGGTTTTATTTTTTGCGGTCTGACTGACCGCCTCTCCGGCCTTGTCAAGCCGGTGGAAGAGGGACATGGAATCTTATGGGCAGAAACTGACCGATAGCTGGCGGATCGCGCTTTTAGGGCTGTTGTTCACGGCAGGAATCGTGTTTTTGGCGGTGTCGCTGCACCGCGTGCAAGTGGAACGCTTCTCTGTGCTTTCCCGCGACCAGTTGCGGCAGAGTGTGCGACGGGTCCAAGTGCCGGGTCCGCGCGGCCGGATTTTTGACCGCAACGGTGTCTGCCTGGCCGACAACCGGGCGAGCTACTGCATCGCCTACTATGTCGAGGAATTGCGCAAACGCGGACGCTGGATCAATACGATCAAGGCGGTGGATGCCGATGTCGACCGTCTGGCCTCCGAACTGGGCATCCCGCGCCAACTCTCGTTCAATGCAATCTCCAACCATGTGCTCCAAAGCCTGCCGATGCCGCTGCTGGCCTGGCGCGATGTGGACCAGGAAACCCTCGCGCGCTGGGCCGAAACCGTGGAGCCCTTCCCCGGCGTGGATATCTATGTGCAGCCCGAGCGGATCTATCCGCAAGGCGCGCTCGCCGCGCATGTGCTGGGCTATGTTGGGCGCGACCGCCCCCAGCCGCTGCCCGGCCAGAAAATCGACTTCTTCCTGCCCGAAATGATCGGCAAGCAGGGCATTGAGCAGCAGTACAACCAGACCCTTACCGGCACCTCGGGCGGACGCCTGATCCGCGTCGACGCGCGCGGCTATAAGCATGCGGTCTGGGAGGGCGAGCCTTCAGTTGCCGGCGACGACGTGCACCTCACGCTCGATGTCGAGGTGCAGCGCTCGTTGGAAAAGGCGTTGCACGGCTGGCGCGGCGCAGGCGTGGTGATCGATCCGCGTAACGGTGAGGTGCTGGCACTGGTCAGCACACCCTCTTTTGACCCCAATGAGTTCGTCCCGATTATGACCCCAGGCGTCTGGAAACGCCTGAACGAGGATCCCGCGCTGCCGCTCTTCAACCGCGCGGTGCTGGGCCGCTACGCGCCGGGCAGCACTTTCAAGCCGGTCACCGCGATCGCTGCGTTGCGCCAAGGCATCCCTGCGGGGATGACTTACACCTGCGACGGCGTTTTCCGGCTTGGCAACATGCGGCTGCGCTGCTGGAACACCTACGGGCACGGCGAAATCGCGTTGCGTAAGGCCATCGAACAATCGTGTAACGCCTTCTTCTGTCACCTCGCTCATTCCATCGGCTACGACCCGATTTACGAGGAGGCGCGCCAACTTGGACTCGGCAGACCCACCGGGATCGACCTGCCCAGCGAGGCCGGCGGTCTGCTGCCCACCGACGCGTGGAAAAAAGAAAACATGCGCGATGCCTGGCGCCCCGGCGACACCTGCCAGGTTTCGATCGGCCAGGGCCTGCTGCTCACCACGCCGCTGCAGATGGCGCTGCTGACCTCGGTCTTTGCGAACGGCGGCACCCTCTACCGCCCCCACCTGATGCGGCGCGCCGGTCTGCCTGAAGAACTCAACACGATGGAATGGCCGCCTGCAGCCATCGCACTGGTGCGCGGCGGCATGCACGACGTGGCGGAACTGGGTACCGGCCGCCGCGTGCGCGTGCGCGGCACGGCGATCGCCGCCAAAACCGGAACGGCCGAAGTCGATGTGGGCGGCGTGCGCCGCAAGAACACGTGGGTCACCGCCTTCGCGCCCTTCGCGCAACCCACGGTGGCCGTCGCGATCATCGTCGAGAACGGCGAATCGGGCGGGCTCACCGTCGCCCCGATGGTGCATGACGTGCTGGCTTCGATTTTCGGCGAGACCCCGCTCGAAAGTGATCCGGCAGCAGGTACGGCATCCCCGGAGCCAGAAGTGAGGGGGGATTGACATGTTGAAAACCGCCCTTAGCCGCTTCCAACGCCTCAATCTACTGCTCTTCGCCTGCATGGCGGGGTTGATTGTAATCGGCGTAACCTTTGTTTACAGTGCCTGTTCCGTACGCGGCGACCCTGAACTGCGCATGCTCTATATGCGTCACGCGGAGGTCGGCGTGGCCGGTCTGGTGATCTATCTGGCGCTGGCATTGACCAACTACCGCATCGTGATCCGCCGCTGGGGCTGGCTGGTCTACTCAGCCTGCCTGGTGCTGTTGGCGCTCGTGCCGGCGTTCGGCGAGGTTCGCATGGGGGCGCAACGCTGGCTTTTCGGCATCCAGCCCTCGGAGCCGGCCAAGCTGGCGATCATCATGATGCTCGCTTGGCTCTATAGCCGACGCGAGGCCAAACGGGGCGTATTGATGTTTCTGCTGACCCTCGTCGTGGTCGGCGCGCCGGCTGCGCTGATTCTGATGCAGCCCGACCTCGGTACAGCGATGGTGTTGGTGCCCACCGTCTTCGCCATGCTCTTCACCGCGCGCGTGGCGCCGCGCCTCGTCTGGACCTGCGTGTTGGCCGGTGTGACCGTCGTGACGCTGGTCCTGGGCCTGATCTATGCGGCCGAGAAGGCCGACCTGCCGCGTGAGCGGCGCGAGCAGTTGATCGAGATGACTCGACTCAAGCCGCATCAGGTGCGGCGCCTGCAAGTATTTCTCTTCCCGGACAAAGACCTGCACGGCAGCGGCTACAACCGCCGCCAGTCTGAGATCGCGGTCGGCTCCGGCGGCGTTTGGGGCAAAGGTTACCTCAAGGGCGAGCAGTACATGCTCGGTTATCTGCCGCCTTCGGTCTCGTCCAACGACTTCATTTTCGCGGTGCTGGCTGAAGAGGCCGGCTTCGCGGGTTCCCTGACGGTGCTGCTGCTGTTCTTGGGCCTGCTGGGCTCGGGACTGTGGATAGCGTTTCATTGCCAAGACGATACGGGGCGTCTGTTCTGTGTCGGTGTCCTCACCCTGACCTTTAGCCACATGTTCATCAACATTGCGATGACGATCGGGATGATGCCGATAACCGGACTGCCGCTGCCGTTCATCAGTTATGGACGCACCTTTATGCTGACCATGATGGCGGCATTCGGGATGGTCCAGAGTGTGTCCATCTATGGACGTGAATCGGAGATAAGGTTTTGATCGGGCGTCGAAAACGCCCCTCGCGGGGCCAACAAGGAGAAACAGGCATGGTATTGTTCGGATGGCTTAAAAAGAGCGCTCCCAAGCGCGAAATCGTAGTCAATGTTGAAAAGCTCGAGACGCGCGTAGCGGTGGTCGAGAATGGACGGGTCGAGGAGTTTCAGGTGGAGCACCCCACCGAAGAGCGGCTCGTGGGCAGTATCTTCAAAGGACGCATCCAAAATCTGGAGCACGACCTGCAGGCCGCCTTCGTGGATATCGGCCTGAAGAAAAACGCCTTCCTCCACTACTGGGACATGCTGCCGGACGATGACAGCAGGCTGGACGAAGATGACGACAACACGCGCCCCTCACGGCGGCGGCGGGTCTCGAACGATATGATCGCCAAGCGCTTCCCCCCGGGGTCCGAGATCGTGGTGCAGGTCACCAAGGGCCCGATCGGCACCAAAGGCCCGCGCGTCACCGCCAACCTCAGCCTGCCCGGCCGCTATCTGGTCATGATGCCCGGCACGCGCCTGCGCGGCGTCTCGCGCAAGATCGGCGACGCCAAGGAGCGCCAACGCCTGAAGAAGATACTTGACCGCCTGCCGCTACCGGATGACGCCGGCCTGATCGTCCGCACCGTTGGTTCGGGTGCCAACAAACGCGCCTTCGTGCGCGACCTGCGCAACCTGTGGGAGTCTTGGAACGAACTGCAGAGCAACACCAAAAACCTCAAGCCCCCGGCCTGCGTCTATCAAGAGCCCGATCTGGTCGAACGCATCGTACGCGACTGGCTGACCGAGGAGATCGACCGCGTGACGATTGATGACGTTGAAGCCTACGACCGCATCCGCGCCGTGGCCGGGAAGATCTCGCGCCGCGCGAAAAGCATCATCCACCGCTACGAAGGGCAACTCTCGATCTTCGAGCACCACGGCGTGGAGCGCCAGCTCGAGGATGCATTCCGGCGCAAGGTCAACCTCAAGTCCGGCGGTTATCTGATCTTCGATGAGACCGAAGCGCTGATCGCCATTGACGTCAACACCGGACGCCACCGCGGCAAAGGCTCACAGGAAGAAGCGATCTTGGAGGTGAATCTCGAAGCCGTCGAGGAGGTCGCGCGCCAGCTCCGTCTGCGCAACATCGGCGGACTGGTGGTGCTCGACCTGATCGACATGAAGTCGCGCAAACATCAGAACACGGTCCACAAGGCCATGAAGCAGGCGCTCAAGCGTGACCGTTCCCGTACCAACGTGCTGCCCATCTCCGAGTTGGGCCTGATGGAGATGACCCGCCAGCGCCAGGAAGAGAGCCTGCTCTCGCAGATGTACGCGGACTGCCCCTACTGCCGCGGCCACGGCCTGATCAAATCCCCTCTGGCCCTGAGTGTGGACATCCAGCGCCAGATCGCGGCCATCATGCGCAAAATGCGTCAGGAAGGGAGAGAGATGGTCGAGTTGCAGATCATTGTCGCGCCCAGCGTGCTTGATCGCCTGCGTACCGAAGATGAGGCCTTCTTGGTCGAACTGCAGCGGCGCTATACGGGTCGCCTGACCTTCAAATCGGAACTCCACCGCCATCCCGAATCCTTCTGCATTGCAGACGGACAGAGCGGCAAGATCCTCTACTCAGTCGGCGACCAAGCCGCGCACTAGCCGAAAGGATGGGTTCAAGGGTTTCAGGGGTTCAAGGGTTTCAGGGTTTCAGGGTTTCAGGGTTCATACAGTGCTCTGGATTTTTTAACGCAGAGACGCGGAGACGCAGAGTTTTTGGGCGAGCGCCCCCGCGAGCCATACCTCGCTTGAGCGTTGAGTGTTGAACGTCGAGCTTTGCCTTTTCGTGTTCCGTGGTTAAACAATCGATCCCGATAGCGATCCCGATCCCGATTTGGATGAAACCATGAAACCTTGAAACCAGAAACCAAAGAGAGTTGAAGGTTCAACTCTTTTTAGGCTTACTTCTTACCTATTACCTCTCTTCCACTATTCGTTATTAGTTGTTCGTTATTCACTCACTTCACCTGTCCCGCCAGCCAGCCGACCATGAAGTCGGGGAAGAGCAGCAGCAGGATGAAGACGATCAGGTAGGCGGGCAGAAAGCGCATCGCACCACGAAAGACCTGCGCGGCGTTGGCGTCCGGCGACATCCCCGCGACAACGAAGCAGGAGACGCCGACCGGCGGCGTGATCGCGCCAAGCGTAGTGACCAGACAGACCACCTGCCCGAACCAGATCAGATCATAGCCCATGCGCGTGACCAGCGGCTGGAAGAGCGGCAGTGAAATCAGCAGGAACGCCAGCGCGTCCATGATGCAACCGCCGACCAGATAGCAGCCCATCATAAAGAGCAGGATCAACGTCGGCGCCAGACTCATCTGCGCGACCCAGTCGGTCAACTCGAAGGGCAGGCGCGTCAGCACCAGAAAGCGTCCGAATACCGTGGCACCCGCCAAGATCAGAAAGACCATCGCGGTAATGCGCAGGGTCGCCACGACGGCGTTGATGAACTGCCGAAGCGAGAGTCGCCCGCGTACCAGACAGCCAACGATTCCAAGCAGCGCGCCGAGTCCGGCCGCTTCGGTGGGCGTCACCAGGCCCGAAAACATCGAGACCATGATCACGGCGAAGAGCACCGCGACTTCAATCACCTGCGGCAGCAACGCAAAGCGCCGGGTGTGTGAACCCCGCGTACCGGTCCGCGCCCAGTCGGGATGCTGCCACAGGATGACCTTCACCGTCAGCACGAACAGGATCGTCAGCAGCACGCCGGGCAGGATGCTGCCCGCAAAGAGTTTGCCGATACTCTGCCCAGTGTATAAACCGTACACCACCAGCACGATGCTCGGCGGAATCACCGACCCCAGCGTGGAACCGGCAGCGATGCTGCCGCACTTGAGTTCGGGGTGGTAGTTGTTGCGGCTCATGGGCTTGAGCGCGACCGAACTCATGGTGGCGGCCGTCGCGGTGTTCGAGCCGCAGATCGCCGAAAATCCCGCGCAAGCCAGAATCGTGGTCACGGCAAGTCCGCCGCGCGTGTGCCCGAACCACGCTTGCGCGGCGCGGAACAGGCGGTCGCTGTAGCCTGCGTGATAGATCACCTCGCCCAACAGCACAAAGAGCGGGATCACCGTAAAGCCGTAGTTCGAAAAGACCGACCAGACCTCCGCGCCGACCGTGCCGTTCAGCAGCGCGGTTGCATTCGCGGGCGGATTGAGCGCCAGCAGTCCGACGAAGCCCGCGAGCAGCATCGCCAGACCCGGCGACATGCCGGTGAACAGGATGAGGGTCAGCATGATGCCGATCCCGAGATACCCGATCATGGCAGGAGTGACGGCGACGAGACTGAAGTGGATGACGGCCCAGATCGCCGCGCCCGCCACGACCAGCAACCCCGGCCCGAGCACCAGCCACTTCCGCTTCGAGATTTCGGTCGCCGGCTCTTTGGCCCGTCCCGTTTCGGTTTCGTCACAGATCGGGTTGGCCGTCTGCGCGCGCTGTTTTTCGTATTCGTCCTTTTCGTGATGGCCGAACGCGAGTACGGCGAAGTCGGTCAGGAACGATGCCACCAGCAGAAGAAGCCCACCGGCTACACCGATCATCAGCCACGGATAGGGTAGTTTCAGGGTCTCGGAGACCTCGCCCGCACGCAGCAGCACGCAGGCGCGGTTGACCAGTTGCCCGCCTACAATCGCCATCAGCACAGCCCCCGCAAACACATTGAAGGTGCCGACCCAGCGCCGGGCACCAGGCGTATACACACGCGTGAACAGGTCCAGTTCGACGTGACCGCGCTTGCGTTGCGTATCGGCGAGCGCGAGTGCCACGAGCAGCGCACCGAAGAATCCGGACAACTCGTAGCTCGCGCTGATGGGATGTCCGACCAGACGGCAGGCCACGTTCGCGCCTGAGAGCAAGACTAAGGTGACCAAAAGGACACCCGCTACTGTCATTCCTGCGGCGCAGATCTTTTTTTCGATATTGATCAGTATTGGTAGCATAGGAGGATTTCCAGACTAGGGCAGTTGACCACGGATGTATTCAAGGACCGCTTCGGCATCGATGCCTTTGGCACCGATGCGGGACACGTAATCGGCAAACATCGGCTGCGCGGTGGCGCGCAATGCAGCACGGTCCGCCTCCGTAGGCTCATGGATCACGAGCGCGTGCTGCTCCCGCGACCAATCCAACGCGGCTCGCACATGCTGATCCACATAGGCACCCGTCCACTCGGCGTGCTCATGGTAGAGACCGTCGAGCACCTGTTTGATTGCCTCGGACAGGGCCTCGTATTTTGCCTTGTTCATGACCACTGCAAAACTGATGACGCAGAGATCGGCTTTATAGACAAACGGGCAGTAGGCCGCGTAGTTCATATCCTTCAGCACCTCGCCGGAGGAGACATTGCCTTTCACGACGCCCTTCTGCAGGGCGTCCGGCACATCCGACTGCGGCATCGCGACCGGCGCGGCACCCAGACGTTTCATCACCTCGGCACCGGTGCCGGAGGAGCGCAGCGGCAGATTCTTGAGGTCCTCCAGCGTCTTAATCTCCTTGGAACTCATCACCATCGCGGGCGGACAGGTGAAGACGGCCAACACTTTCACCTGCTTGAATTCATCAGGCTTGAAACGCTCGATCAAGCCGGCCAAGATGCGACTGGCGTTTTTGGCGTCAGGGAAGAAGTGCGGCAAGTCCATGGCCTCAGAGACCGGGAAGCGCCCCGGCTGGTAGCTCATTGCAAAATTGCCGATGTCGGCTGTACCCGCGATCACGCCGTCAAAAATATCCTTTGCGCCGAGCAGCGTGCCACCAGGGAACGTGTTAATTTTGAGCGCGCCGCCGGTGCGCGTTTCAACCTCTTGCTTCCAGCGTTCCATCTGTACACAAGGGAAAGTCGCGGACGGGGGGAAGTTCGCGTAATTGAGCGTGATCGTTCCGTCTGTAGGCGTTCCGGACGGTTGCCGACTGCAACCGACGATCCCGATTCCAGACCCGATTAACAACACAGGTATGAGCTTTTTCATCGTTAGACCCTTTGGGTGTTTCTTTAAATAGAAACGGATCATACTCTTTCGCCCCTAGCGTTGCAACCGGTTTTTTAAATTTTTTTTTTTTTGGTTTTTTGGTTCGCGGAAAATCGGCTGGCGGAGCGGGGGTTCCTGTTGCGATCACACAGTGGCTCGCAATGACGAGTGTAAAAGCTGTGCTCGGCTTTTGTCGGACGCATCCAACATGTCTGACGCTGCGCTGCGTCCTCCGAAAAACACCTCCGAAAAACACTGTTGACAATGCCTGCCTGTGAGGCGTATGCTGGCAGCACGATTTCATAAAGGGTAATGTGTGCTGAGGGTACGGCACGTCGTTGTTCTCGCGATGACAGCGAGATATGACCAGAGGTGAGAGGCCGCGTGCATTGCGGCTGGATGTCTTAGAGACCGTCCTGCACATTTTGATTTT
>Ga0255345_1003533_pt1 | contig 18082 bp, 27 predicted proteins | sample wastewater_treat_6_FD_192415 | JGI IMG/M metagenome (GOLD analysis project Ga0255345, IMG submission 192415) | Wastewater microbial communities from Lulu Island WWTP, Vancouver, Canada - plant20 | ecosystem: Engineered > WWTP > Wastewater > Unclassified | place: Canada: Vancouver, British... | reverse complement strand
TTTAAGAAGGGCATTGTAATCGTTCTCCAACTTCTCACGCTTCTCGGCTTCGTCTTTCTCTTTCTGCTCATCGGCGGTCATTTTGTCTCTAAGCTGTTTCTTTGCAGAAGCAAGCTCGGACGCAGTTTTATCGAAAACATCTTTTTTCACATATCCTGTAAAGTCAGGGTCTTCGATTTCGTAAGCTTCAAGTGCCGCCACCTTTTCTTCGGGAGTCATTTTGTCGAATCCCTCAATCTTTGTCGTGTCAATTTTCATAATAGATACCTCCAATTTGTCTTTTTACGTTTTCTGTAACGATGTTTGTGTTTAAGCTTCTCTGCTTTTTGAGTTTTATTAGAGTGTTTTCTCTAACACTTTTATAACCAACTGACTAAAAGTCAGTATGATAACCTTTATTCCTCAACCTCTTCCGGCTCTATGGCTTGAGCTTTCTGTTGCTGTTCTTCGTAATACTTCATGCTCATTGCGTAAGCGGACTCGCTATCGCAAAATAGACCGGAGCTTGCGAATGCCAACTGAGGATGAATCTTAGGTTGCTGTAACATAGATACAAGAACTTGAGATTTAGACTGAATGTTGTCGTAATTTCTACGAGTAAAGCGCATGTCGATATCTTTCAGTCCTAACTCTAAATCCGTAAGGTCTCTGCAAATTCTCAAAACTAATTTGAGCATTTGCTTTTCAGAACGCTTGAAAACATTTTCGCTATCCTTAGCTCGTGCTTCGGCAAGAGACCATCCGTCACGCAAAAGCACCGCCGAGCCTGTATCACTTGTAGAAGTACCGCCGTTGCGGTTAGGCATACCGCAAATCGTCAATATAGTCTGATACATATAATCGACCATGGTTTGTGTCTGGTCTTGATTAAGCTCATTCGCTACGATATCTACATCGGCATTTTGCCCGTCTACAGATTTAACCTTGATAGCACCAAGGTCTTTTAACTCTTTGAAATCATCTGTAGAAATGTCGCAGTTTATGAATTTAATAAAGCTTTGAATAAATTGCTCAAGACCGTCCATACGATTGCTCGCTACAGCATTGATAGCGTCAAGTAGAGGAAGAACTATCTCAAAAGCACCAAGACGAGCGTTATTCGCCGGGTATTCAAATATCGGAACCATTCCAAGAGCATGAGATTTAGATTCAAGAACTTTATCATCTTTAATTTTCCAATAACGGTTATTGGTGTAGATTGTGTAAATTCTGCTTCCGTCTCCGTCTATGTAAAACTTAACTCCCATGAGCGGTTTACGACCTATTTCGTTTGAATAAACTACAAACGAATCACGAGGGTCGAGCGTGTACATCTCGAAGGGGGCTTCGTCCATTTCATCTGTTTTATCAGGAAGCACGATACGATAGGCAGTACCACAAATCATTTGCCATTCAATGATTTCTTGGTCTTGAGCCGCTTTATCTTCGGAAAACATCATTTCGTTAAGCGTATTTATCGCTTCAACGGTCTCGTCCTTACCATTTCGGCTGACATATTGAATAGGCTCTCCGCAAAGATAACCGACTTTGAAAGAAACGATTTCGTTCGCTCTATTTTCAACAATGCGATTGCAAATTTCCGGACGAACTGTTTTAGTTCGCTTAAGGATAGGCTGATTTCCACGGTAATAATCCCACAGATATTGAATCTCATTACGGTTACTGTTATGAGTCAATATTGCTTTGTTGAGAATTTCCACGATATTTTTAGAAGTAACTTTAGTGACACCAGATAAAATAACTTTGCGCCCAAAATAACCTTTCGTCTCCACGGTCAGCCCTCCTTTCTCCTTAAAAATCAAAAAAAGCGCATGAAAGTTCGAGCCGTTAGCTCTCGCAATCATGCGCAAAACGCTTAAATATTCAATTAGTAAACCACTACATATTGTTCACCGATTACCATTTTAGTACAAGATATAGTCTTTGTCAATATTTTTACCACGGCCTTTGAAATATTTCAACTTTGTTCCCTGCTAAAGACTGAGCATATTCCGCATATTGAGCCATACCATCGGGCACATCATCGTATTTATTTTTACCGGCAACCGTGTAAGAACAAAGCATATCCATCATTTTGCCATAGTCTGATTTTCTTTCGTATAGGGAAGGGTCTTTGAATAGACAATGTTCCTTTACCCATGCTGAATTTATAATTATCTTTGTTTCTTTGTTAGCCGTAGTAAACTTTGTCGTAATGTGCGTAATACCTTTTTTCTTTTTTACGCCTTCTTGTACCTTTTCGGCAACTCTTCTTCCGGCAGAGTTACTTTCAAATCTGCAAGATTTTACTTTCTTTCGAACAAGTATCTCAACAAGTCTTGCGTCTACGATATTCGGAAGGCCGTTATCACAAACACAATCATCGATGTAATGGTCTTCGCCGTAAACATATCCGACAGGGAGGAAACAGTAATCCTTACCTTTGTCTTTCGTGTCGCAGATTCCTATGATTGCGTCCGGTTCTTCGGAAGGAAGTTCAAAATATCTACGAAGCTCATCGGAAGAATAAACAAGGCCTTCCCGTTCTATAGGCTCATTCATGTACAAGGCTCTCCAACTTGCTTCATCCATGATACTTCTTTGCTCGTGATAGAACTTCGTTGTAAATCCCACGCCATAAACATAATCGAAATTAGACTCATCATCTTCATTTAGAGCCGGTACAGCGATAAACTTTGCTCTCTCATTTTCTCCGTATTCAAGCTCAAGCCTTCCTACTACATCGTGAACCGACCATCTTGTAGCGATATGAAGCTCCTTACACTTATCGCCAATCTTACGCTGTCTTAAGTCAGTTGTATAGGTTTCCCACAGCTTGTCAAGACGCTCTTTTGATAATGCAACCTCGATACCTGAAACCAAGTCGTCACAGTAGAGAAGAGTAGAAGCTCTATAAAGTCCTGCATTACCCGTTCCGATAGAGGTAAACTCAAGCGTCTCAAATCTTTGTCTTTTGTCGATATCAATACGACAATCTTTTGCGTTTGTATTTGAGACTTGGAGACCGGGAAACACATCTTGCCATAAATAATCACCGTTAGGGTCAAGTATTCTCAAAACTTCGTCATAGACTCCTCGCACAAATGAATTTGAGTGGCTTCCTGTCAATATCGGCTCGTTAGGCTCTCTACCCGCAAGCCAAGTCAGAAAAAAGATAGCAAGTGTAGTTTTCCCTGTGCCGGGAGGAAGAGAGACAGCGAGTAAATCTAATTTATCATCCGCAAGCTCTTGTAAAGCGTCCACTATCTGTTTCAGCATGGGGCGGCGGGGAGGGTAGAACTTTTTGTCAGGAGGTCTATTCCACTCTACATAGAGCAGATAACTATCAAAATCATAAGGAGCAAGGCTAAGACAAACCCTTTTATGCAGAGAAAAAACATCTAATAGGTTTCCGTCTGAAAGAGAAGGGTCTTTTATCGCTTTCTCGCATAGAAAGGAGAGAGTCTTAAGATAATCAAATCCTAACTGCCATGTTTCTTCGTTTTTCATGGATTCCTTACTCATTCCGTATAAATCAAAGTAAGTCTGATAAGAAAACGACTTACTCCCGATTTGTTTTGTTATTGTTTTTAGTATTTGTTGCATTGTTACCTCCAAATAAAAAGTGCGCTATCTCCAGAGATTTAACTCTGTGCGATAACGCACCTTCTAACACATCATCTAATGTTTAATATTTGTTATTTTTTAGTAGGTAATAGAAAATGACAAGAGGTAACACCAAAATACAAAGAATTACCATGTGTATATTCGTCTGCCAATAGACTTCATCTCGGCAGTCGGCTCTCCTACAAGTATTTCTACCTCAGAACTATCACTGAGAGCAAAATAATAAATCACATTGACGGACGCACCATTTTGTACCTCTTTTGTTATATTATCATCTTCGTTGCCTACATTGTAAAATTGTTCAAGCTCCTTGTCATTTTGAAATGCTCTTACCGCAAAAGAAGAAGCGGCATATTGCGACTCTTTACCACTGTTCGTATAAACGGCATGAACTTTGAGCATTTTCGTACCGTTTTCATCGGTAAATCTTACGGCTTCGCCAATGACAAGAGTATAGTTTTCATAAACCGCCCTGTTGGTCAATTCCTTTTCTTCACTACCACAACCCGCAAAAGTCAGCACCAACACGATTGAGATTAAAAATAATACAATTCGTTTCATAATGACCTCCTATGAAGTAGTAAAAGTAGTTCTTTTTCAGTTTTTCCGATAAGTTTTACCAGAAGGGCGCATATCTGGGGAAGTTATACGCAAAAATCGTTTTTCAACTACTTTTACTACTTCTACTTTTCGAAATACCCACTTGTTTACACTTCCTGAAAAATGTAGCTTCACTCATTCCCGATTCCGAAATCGCCTGTTTGAGTGGTAATTTACCGTCAGCCCACTTGTTAGCGGCGAGAAGAAATTGCTGAGAAACGGGAAGAGGTTTTCTGCCTTTGTATTTACCCTGCCTTTTAGCAATGGCTATACCTTCGGCTTGCCTTTGCAGTGTGTTTTCTCTTTCGAACTCATAAATAGCGGCAAAGACCGTCATAATAAGCCGCCCCTGCGGAGTCGTAGTATCTATTTTCTCTTTGTCTGACACCAACGACACTGATTTGTTGTTAAGCGTGTTTACCGTATCGAGCAAATCACGAGTGGAGCGAGAAAGACGAGAAAAAGACTCTATGTACAGCGTATCTCCCTCTCTTAAAAATGATAACATTTCCTGAAACTGTGGTCTATTAGTATCTTTGCCACTCAATTTTTCAGAAAACACCTTTTCCACACCAAAGGCTTTCATGAGTTCTTCTTGTCTCGCCGGATTTTGCTCTGTGGTACTTACTCGTACATAACCGACCTTCATGTACCCACCTCCTGTTTATTTCTCTCTTTTCACATAGACGAACTCAATGTCATAACCGAGAGCTTCCATCATCTTTACAAAAGTCTTATTGAGAAGACCGTCCTTTTTCTTGATGATACGATTGACATATTGTCCGGTTGTGCCGATGTTTTCGCCGAGTTTTTCTTGAGTGATATCGTGTTCAAGACATTTGATTTTTACATCGAGTTCAATGTTATTGAGTACCATAATGCACCTCCTTGAGAATTGTTGTTCTGTAACTGTGATTAGAGTATAACATCGGGGTAGAGGATTGTCAACACTATTCGGATAAGTTTTTATCTAAAATGAAGCCTTTTTATTTTTCGGGGATATTCAAGCCACTCCCTGCGCCCGTGCCGGGCGTGCGCCTTCCCCCTCCGGGGGTAACCCCGGCAAGCCTAACCCCGGCCGCCTGTTCACTATCAATAAACCCGTTTATATTTTGATAGCACTATTAAAATATAAAAAACAATTCTATTGATAGCATTTTAACCGCTATCAATAGAACACACCCAAAAGCAAGCGAAAACCCGCCGGAACATTCCAACGGGTAAAAGAAAACCCCGGCTTGTCAGTGCCGGGGCTTGAGATTGTCAATTATTTTGTTTTAGCAATTCCGCAAGGATAACGAACGGTAAAACGATTAAACATATAATTATAAACATGTGTCGCCCTCCTTATACAAACGTGAAGCGTTTTGATGTTGTTTCTTTCGCATATTGCGCCGCAATATGCGGCAAATCTCTTTTAAGTGCCGTTGTGTCAATCCTTGAAGATGTTACGGCCTTATACGTTGCTTTATGTTCCGTGCCGGCTAAAACCTCCACGCCGCGCGCCGTCATGATGTCTTTTAATTCATCTTTTAACCCGTCAATAATTGCGCTTGTCTCTTCCTGTAGCCTTGTATATTCGGCCAAATTCTTCATAATGTCGTCAATGTTTTTCATTGTTAAACCTCCTTTATTTCAATTATGTTGTGGCTCTTTAATTCTTTTCTGATGTCCGTTTTATTGAGTGCGTACATCTCAATAATTCCGTAATACTTCGTTTTAACCCAGAACCGGCGCATATATTCCGCATAGGGTACACACCAACCCATAGACTTATAAAACGGGGATTGTGTGGCAATGTGTAAACTTTTCAACGGCTCTTTATCTCCGTTATCCCACGCCCTCAACGCTTGCGGCAATTTTCCTTGTAGTGCCTTTTCCGCTTCCGGAACATCCCACTTTACAAATTTATAATATTTCATGTTTATAACCTCCTGTAACCGTGCTATAGCGTGCACCAAAACTAAAATATATTTTGCTTTTCGGAATTTCTACCACTTCGCAGCACGCCGCAAGCCCTAAATATTTATTAACTTCTTTCGGGGTATATAATTCATTCCCCAACATAACCCCGTCAATTTCAAGCCCTCCGCCTTTGTGAAATTTCCACCGCCTTTTGTTATCATGTTCGGGCTTCACCTTGTAATATTTCATTATTCCGCCTCCTCTTCTCTTATAAGCCTGTAAAAATCTTCACGCTTTCCATAATTCGCCCGGAGAATAAACCCGGCCTTTTTTAGAATGCTCCAGAAGCAATTAACACCAACGCCACCCTCAAAATATGGGATAGTGCTATATCCTGCGCCGTAACCGATAATATCCCTGTTATTTACATTCGTTACGGTGCTTTTAGAATAATCACTCATACCGGCGGCAAGTGCCTTTTCCTTGAGTGTGTATAACACTTTCATTATTGCCGGGCTTTTATTAAACGCTTCTGCAACGGCGGCGCTTTCCTTGTCGTAACCGCAACCGCTTGCCTTTCCTTCAAATACGCCCGATTCACAATCCGTTGTGACATAGGCCGTGGGATTGTTCCCCCAATAAGCGTTCCGCTTCCATATAACATTACAATTGATATAATTTACATCTCCGGCGGCGGCCACTCTTTCCAAATGTGCAAGCCCGGCGGCAATTTCTTTGTCAATAGCTTTGTTGTTCCTTTTAGTGGCAAATGCTACGGCCTGCGCCCTGTCAATCCTTCCGGCCTGATACTGTTCCCATCTTGTGGCCGTTGAATATCTTTCAATGCCCTTGTCGCTTTCCTTGCGTTCCTGTTCGTTCCACTCTTTTAAGTAACCGTGTTCAATGAAAAATGCGTTCTTTTCCCTTTGTCTTTCCCTATCTTCTAAATAGGCCGCTTTCAAATTCTCAAACATTTTTATAACCTCCTTAAATTATCTGTAAAAACATTTAACCGGTTGTTTTTCACGATTTTTGATAACTCCTCTTGCAATACTGAATGTTGTAATAATTTTCTGGTATACGCTTTGCGCATTTATCCCGTAACCTATAAATTGATATTCAATAATTGTTGTTATATCTCCGTTTTCATAATATTTTGTTTTCACTTTTCGCCCTCCTTCCTTATCCGTTTTGTGTTGCTTCTTGTCTTGTTCTGATTATACTATAATCTCTTTCGTGTTACTTGTCAACACTTTTCAGATAAATTTTTAATCTTTTTCGGATTATTTTTCAATCGTCCACCGACTACCGGAACCGGAAATAAGAAAAGCCCCGGCCTGATGTTCCGGGGTATTTTGCTTTAATACGCTAAAGCGTTAAACAATCGTCAGAAATCCTTAAAATTTTGCAAAATAAAACCGCCTAAAGTGCCGGATTTTCGGCCACAAAAAGCGGTTCATAGTCGATAGTCGATAGTCGGAAAAGTCGAACGGAAGTCGAAAGTCGATAGTCGTTTACTCTTCCGTATCGGGGTCAGAGTCGTCATGAGAGTCGATGAGATAGCGTTCACGGATAGAGTCGGGGTCAATGTCTGCGTCCTGATTTGCGTTAGGAGTAAGGACATATTCGGTTTTGTCTTTATAACCATAATTGTTCTTGCCAAGAAAGATACCGGCCACGGGATTGACCTTCCCGGAGTTCATGTAAGCTTCCCACGAAGTTTCCATCATAAAATACGCCTTTTTTATGAAGTCGGCTACCTCTGGACGCAACGGAGCAGTATATCCCGCACCACCAGTAGGACTATCAGTAACTACAGAATGTAACCATTGTCGGCTATGTCCATTCAACGCAACGGCCATTCCCGCAACAGTCGGCTTCATATCCGCTTTGTCATATATCTCAAAATACTCTGTTAATCTCTGCGCTACAGCGTCTATATCATCTAAGTCGATGTTCGGAAGATTGAGAAGTGCAATGCTCACTCTTGTTATCTTCGAGTTATCTCCCGGCTCAAGGTTATAACCATTCATCCCTATAACTGGGGAATTACCACCTCTCGGCTTCTTCTTAATCACTGTAACCTTTTCTTTTTCTTTCGGCACAACTTCGTTTTTCTTTCTTGTAGCCATTCTGTTTACCTCCTGTATAGCCATTTTCTAATTTTCAAGGAAGAGTCCTCTTAAAAGTCGTAAAAAAGTCGTTATTGTTATTGGAGAAGTAGTAAAAGTAGTTCAAAATCGATTTTTCCGGTAACTTTTCCCAGATAGGAGTCTACCAGAGAGAATTATACGCAAAAACTGAAATACAACTACTTTTACTACTTCATTCACTACTTCGGCTCGAAAGCCTAAAAGATAGTTTTATAATCTCTTTCAGACTGTTTTACAAATGTCAATTTTTATTACTTCTCAATCTCATTCGGATAAACTCGTCTTTTCTTATTCTTATTAGTATTATTACCATTTTTCAAAGTCGTTTTCGCTCGCTTTTAATTTCCATGGTGAAATCCGTGTTGCCCTCGAAAGTCGAAAAGATAAGTTTTCAATCTCATTCGTATTAGTTTACAAATGTCAGTTTTGATTGTTTTTTAATCCGAATAAGACTTATTTGTTTCTCAATTTGTCAAAGAGCGATAGTTGTTTAGAAGGTTTATTTGCGTCTGATTTACCCACCATGTAACCTTCAACATAAGAAGGCGGTTGTGGTTTATAAAGAACGCAAATTCCGTTCTCATTAGCCCATTCAAACTCCATCTTTGCACCAACGCTTTCTTGCCATCCTTTGAGCATGAGAATAGCGTCACACGGGGCAAGAGCCGCTTCGCAAACTTTCATATATTCACCATGCTTAAAACTTGAGGGAAGAGTCTCGTTTGTTCTTACAGGATTGACCACTTCCCATCCTAAAGTCCTAAGTTGGTATTCCGCTTCGTAGAACTTCTCCCAGTAGCCCTCAATGCCTGTTACCGGGCCACTTATGTAAATCTTCATCTTCTTGTTACCTTTCTCTTAAATATTCTCCTCACTCGATTTACCCATGAGGAAGTCTGATATCGAGACTCCGGAACATAGTCTTTTCTTTGTCTCGCTTTCCATTCGCAATCAGGACAAACCTGTCTGCCTTCGGGGATAACCTCGCCGCAACATACACAGGTCTCAGGCTTACTCATTTCATTTTCTCACCGCCTTCCTATATGTCTCGGCCAGTGTCAGGACGGCGCATTGCCCGGTATCTTGACACCACCATGCGCAAAGTTCCTCGTCACATGTGCCGGATATAATCTCTACCGAAGGAGCTTCGTCTGTGGGCGTTTTGAGTTTGATAGCTCCCACATTCTTAATGCTCTCCGAGGATATCTGGTCGCAAGGTATATTCTTAAAGACCAGAACATCTCCCGGCTCATATTTCTTCATAGGACATTTCATTATTAAACCTCCTTCCTTAGAGTAAAAGTCTGATTGATAGCGTTTGCTAAGGATTGTACAAACCTTTCATTTTGCGATTCATCATTGAAGCCAAGATGTATAAAAATGCCGTGCAATATCTCATGTGTGAGAGCTTCTTCCTTCATCTCGTTTGAAAGTGCCGCATTTATCTTGATTTCGCTTTTAACATAATCGATTTGTCCGAAGTGTGCGTCTGTATCGAACTCATCTTCTTTCAGGATAACTTTGTACGGAATACCGCATATTTTAACTTGGTCAACCATTTCTTTTTCCCTCTTTTCTGTACCACTTCATGTAGTCGTTATAGCTCATGCCGGAAACATCTGCCGCCAAGTGCAGAGCCTTCTTTTTCTCGATAGGGTTGCAGATGGGAACAATCCTTGTTTCTCCGGCTAAATAAACAATATATTTATTAGACCCTTTACTCTTACAAATGGTGTACATCATGAGACCCCTTCGTTGTTTCTTTTTTCATAATGCTTACTGTAAAATTTTGATAATATGCTTTTAGCTGTTAAAATAGCGTCGTCATAACCTTCACCGTATTTCCAAAGACCTCTCTGGTTGTAGGGATTATTTTTCATCTTTCGAGTAAGCTGTCCTTGTAGCATTTCATATTCACTTTTAGTCATGTCATACAACCTCCTTGAGCTTAACTCCCCAATAGATAACATAGCCGCTTGAAGTAGATTTACGCTCAAACCATTCCGGGTGGCGTTCCATTTCTGCGTTAAATTTACGAGCAGAGAGGACATATGCGCCCTCTGATTTAGCCCAAATCTTAAAAGCGGCATAAAGGTCTTTTGCCTTAATGGTTACACCTTCCTCTTTCGCACATCGAGACTCAAGGAACTGCAATACCAAGTCGTTATCACGCTCATAGCGAGCGATAACGCTTGTTAGTTCTTTGCTCATAGCGAGACCTCGCTCTTTGTACTTGATATATCCTCTAACAAGCCACATAAATATGCCGCTCATTGACTCTGTAGATGTAAGCTCGTCTTTGAGATGAGTGTCTTGCTCGGCAGGGGTAAAGTGCCTATTGAACTCGATAACTTTGATACGCTCGGAAGCAAAGAGAGATTTATCAGTTACCATAGGAAGGTCGTTACACGACATCCAAAGTGTGAACTGCGGCTTGTAAGTTATAGCTGATTGATACAGCGCACGAGCGGAGATTTCCTCACCGCCTGTGAGTTGTTTAATTTTCTCTTCATCGAGTTTTCCATACTCGTTACTTTCGGACATGGTTACAAATCGTTTGCCCTTAAGTCCGGCAAGGGTAGGGGTAGCGGCTTCTGCGTCCTTTTGTCTATCTCCTCGGCAAATCATACCTACGGGAACAACCTTGCTGTAATCTCCGAGCATATATTCGATAGTGTTAAGAAGAGTGGACTTGCCGTTTCGAGTTGTTTTACCGTGTAAGATAAACATACACTCTTCGTTACTCATACCGATAATCGAATAGCCCAGTGCCCTTTGTAAGAAGTCGGCTTTGTCTTTGTCGTTTTCGGTAACTTCGTCTATAAACTTCTCCCATCGAGGACATTTAACATCACGGGAAACGGTATGACGGAAGTTGGTTTGCATAGTCAAAAAGTCAGACCATATAGGCTCACGGAAGGTAAAGTCTTCGAGATTATAAGTGCCGTTTAAGCAATTGATTAAATAAGGATTAGCGTCAAACTCAACGGCGGCAATACGAAGTTCCCCGGTAGCGTCTTTGAGGATTCTATCTCTCATGCGGCGGTCGCCCATGGAGTTTACAAACTTCGTATATGCTTTACGGATATCATCGTCTATGATTTCGCCGCAATAAAGAATCATGAGTCTTACGAAGTCTTTGATTTTTTCAGATACGAGGATAGCTCCCTCATCTTTACGCCATGCGCCCTCGTGATATGTGTACCAACTTCTATGTTCAGGACAGTATCGAGCTTCTTTGTTATAGAGCACGCCAAAAAGATTAGCCATACCCATTTCAGACCACTCAAACCCGGAAGAGGTTTCGTCAGTTCGCTCAGGATGGTAGTTTTTAATCATGTACATTTTGTCGGACAAGTCCTCGTCCATGATAATTCTGCCATTCTTAAGTTCAAAAAGTTCTCTATCAATACCGGCCATGAAATCACCTAACTAAATCTTCAAGATGTATGACCATTCCGTCACAATCTTCAAGTCTTTGTCCTTTCTCTTTATATTCTGCGCTTTCAAAGATAAGTAAATGCCCTTCATGGTCGGTAGCAAGACCAAGACCGTTCGTAATGAGAGTCATTTTCAGGAGCATAAGGACTTTGTTTACTTGCGCTTTTGCTATATCTTTCATTGTTAATTTTCCCTCCTCATCTCACACGCCCCACAAGGGGGCGTGATTTCAGATTTTGAAAGCAGGGCGCACGCCGTAGGCGAACGAAGCGCCGTCGTAGTACGCATCCCCGCTGTCGTACACACTGGCGAAATCGGCGGCGGAGTCCTTGACGGTGTTCTGCAACCAATACCATTCCCATTCGTCCGTTCCTTTGCCTTGGAAAGCAATACGATTTTTTCTCTCCTTCATAGGCTCAAGCTGTATGCCGTTATCTTCTTTGTAATCATATTCAGAGTCTTCACCGAACACTTCCGTTGCGGTAAGAAGCCTAAGCTTATCTTCCTTATAAACAGGCTTCATCCGGTCTTTGAGAGTGCCGGGGAAGGTAGAAAGAATGACAGTGTTGAGCTTTCTTCTAAGGTCGCATTCTTCGTAGCCACCTTCGTTGATGTTAGTCTCATTCATGGAATATTCATCTTTGAGACAGTCTATAAAGACAAACAACATGCCGTCTTCTTCCTGTCTCATTGCCATGGCCGAGACCTTTTCGCCGGTCGTAAGAGTAAAATCGATGATATCTCCGACCTCGTATTTGTCGGTATCGATTACGGTTTCTCTACGCACTGTAATCTTGTTTTCCATCTGCACATCGAGAAACTTCTCAAATTCTGCAAGTAACGCTTTCTTTTCTGTAATGTTCATCGTTTAATCCTCCTTAGATTATTTATTATCTTTTATAGTTAGATTATAATACTATAAAGATAGGCTGTCAACACTTTTCGTGTAAATTTTTATCTTTTATATCTCGTTACGCTGTTACAAATGGTCTGTATCTCGTTTACGCCAAGAGAAGGGTCGCAAGCGACCGTGTTCGCATAAAGAAGCTCGTCATAAATTTGTCGCTTGTTGTAACCTAAGTTGTGTAACATCCCTGCAAGGGAAGTAAGACAAATGTTGCGGCTTCCTGCCGGAATACGAGGGTACACCGGTCTTAATTTGATACGATTATTCTGCGGAAGTTCCCAAATGGGAGAATATATGCGGCCACCATATTGATTGTTCGGATTCTCCTTTTGTTGTTCAGGAAAATATTTCTCGACCACATAATCGATGGCTTCTTGGTTCTCGGCTATATCACGGTAAAGAAGAGTGTTGCCCGTCATGATGAAGTACCGAGCCGCTTTATAGATTTCTACACCTCGCAAATTGTTCTTACCTTTGAAGGGTAATGTTCCTTTAAGTAAGATGTGAAACCCTTGTCCGCTCTTTGATTTTTCGGTATAACTCTCGCAATGGCCGATAATATCAGCGGCAAGCTGTGTCATAAGCCCGTCTTCGTCATGCCCTGCGTCAATGTCAATACCGACAATACCGTTATCGTTGAACACAAATCCGCAATAGTCATAGTAGCCCTTCTCCACAGCTTCAAGAGCCGTGGAGAAGTCAGACCATGTTTCCGGGTTGATAGAGGAAGCCGCTTGATTTTCAAAGGCTCTCATCGGAATTTTGCTGTTCTCATGAGCACAGACCCATTGAGGTAGTTGTTTTAATTCTTCGGGTATGTTCTCGTAATGGTTCATCAGATAAGTCCTCTATTTCTGGCCACTTTGCGCTCAAGACTGCCTAAAAGTTTCCAAAGGCTATCTTGATTGATTTTTTCTCTTTTAGAGAGTTGATACACATTGTCGGCAATAGTGTCTCCCTCTCTATAGATGATGAGTAATCGTTCCGTGTCTTCGGCTGAAAAGTCTTTAAGAGCGTTTTTGCAGGCAAACCAATTTTCTTTATCAGCGTCAGAGCGAAAACGAGTAAGGTTAGGGTATCGAGAGTAAAATCTCATACAATGCTCTACATAAGCTGAGTAGAAACTTTTTGCCATGGCTTAAACCTCTTTCTTGTTTTTCTCGGATTTTTCAGGAATTGTAACCTCTACCTTTACGGGCTCGCCCTCGAAGTACCACTTTTCATCGACACAAATCGGATATCCTTCTTTATCGGACTCTACGAGATTGCCGGTATCAATGATGTGTTGTGCCGCCGAGATAGACATTTCGTTTTTCGAAAAATCATTGCCTGTTTTGAGAAGAAAAGTTACTTTTCCGTTTCTGTTTTTAAGTTTGAAGTCCATTTTTAATTCCTCCTTAAATATTTTGAATGTGAGTTGCCATCATGTCCGCATGGTGTGTCCACAGGACATTCGGGTATTTATGAATGGCTCTTGTGTAGTCATTCCATTTTTCTCGCTCTGTGAACGCTCCCATGTGGTAACAAATACAGAAGACTTCTTCCTCTGTTAGTCTCATAAGAGAAGCCAACATCATTACGGACTTGTCGCCATGACCTTTAAGATAAGTCTCGTTGTTATAATCCCAAGCCATAGGGTTATAGATGGGCTTTCCGTCCATACATACTCCTATTTCGGAATGTTTATATTGGTCGATTTTACAAAGGTCATGGAACATGCCTACGATATAAGGACTGTTTTCACACTCCCATATAAGATTGTTCCTTTCGGTAAGCTCCACAAGAGCGTTCATGACGGCGAAGGAGTGGTCGAAAAGACCTCCTTCATAATTGCCGTGATACTTGGTCGAAGCGGGAGCGGTGAAGAATCCATTGTCGATTAGCCATTCCAAACGGTCTTCATCGATAATGTCCATCACTTTTGAATTTTTGAAAATCGCAATGCGTTCGCTTGTTTCCATGTTCCACCTCGTATCAACCGAGCAATTTGTCAAGGTCTAAGCCCGTTACGGTCTTAGGTTCTTGAGTACGCTTCGTAGTAGAAGCCGCCGTCTTGCCGCCTTTACCAAGCGTCATAGCTTTTTCTGTAGGCTCTTCGTCAAAACCATCTGCCGGAGATTTATCGCCGAGATTTGCAAAGGTTACAGTCTTGTTCGGGTCTTTGTTAGACTGAATTTTTGTGTGAACAACCTCTGCGCAAATATAGCGGTCGATAAGTTCTTCCGGGGCAATGTCTTCGAGCGAAAAGTCATTCATTGCCGTTTTAGCAAAGTATGAGAAAGCGTTAAGAGCCTTTTCGTTATAATTGTCGTCTTTGTCTTTGATGGAAAATCTCTCAATCTGAGTCAAACCTTGAGCGGTTACGAGCTTCACTTCGATTTTTCCAAACTCCTCATCATACTTAGCGTCATAAATGCGGAAAATATACTCCCCTTCCGGAATAAGAACAAATCCGCTTGTCATGGGTATTCTTGCCATCTTATTTATCCTCCTTGATTTTGTTATTGTTAAAAATCGCAAGACCTATTACGATAATTAGCTCCACCATGATGGTGGCTAAAACTCCTGCTACAAATGGGTTAATATACATAACGCCATCTCCTATCTCACTGTCATGCGGAATTGTTCGGTCTTTTTCTGATACTTAGCAAGTATGCCGTCTGCTTCGAGAGCTTCTTTATCAATGGTCGTAGTTTCGGTACGAGATACTGTCCATGTGTAAGTAGAACCTTTAACCTCGACCTTTTTATCGCCGTCTCGGAACTGCTTTAGAGCGTGTTCTTTGATAATGTCATTGATTGCCTTGAGTCTTTTTTCCTTATCGGCTATAGAAGCTGTAACCGAATCCACTTCCTTTTTAAGACCTTCTGCTTCGCTTATTAAAGCGTCAATATCTGTATCAGGGGCGAGAGTGTTGGTGCGAAGAGCTTTTAAGATTTCTGCGTCCTTCTTCTCATCGAAAACAGGGGAGATACCCGTCTCTACATGCTCATCCCACCATTTCTCAACTTGCGCCACCTTGTCGGCAAAATCCGGGTAACGCTCTGAAAGTGAAAACTCTATTGTGATTGTATTTTTTACACTCGGCTTGTACTTCTTCGGATTTTCGTAATCCTTTTCTTCGAGGAAAGAAGCCACCATGATTACATTGTCAATGCCGAGAAGATAAGCGTAGAGAGCCGCTTGCAGGGCGTAATATTCAGGGATATCGTCAGCCCAATCTTCGGAGCGTTTTGTAGTCTTCATTTCAAGAACGGTGTCGATTTCGCCGGTCTCATCGTCTACGCCGAGGTAATCCCACATACCGCCAAGATGAGGATTTTCAGGGAAGAAGTCGCCCCATGTCTTATTAAAGTAGTCTTTGCCGTAACGGTCGGAAGGAGCGATGATATCCATTCCGTAGGACTTCTTCATGTAATCAGCCTGTTTAGGCTCGATTGTCTTACCCGCTACGGTATAAATCGTGTCCTCAAAGGGGATTTCATAGGTCTTTGTGATAGCGCACCACATCTCAAAAGGCGTACTCCAAGGGTTTTCACCAAGGATGGTAGCGAACCTTGTGCCTGTGATTTTCTTTGTTCTCTTAGGAGGGTCAACCTGAATCCTGTTACCCTCAAGCCATTTAATGTTTGCCATTTTTTATTCCTCCTCTTCTTTTTCAAGCATTGCTGTAATTCTTTCGATAAGTTCTTCACAATCAGCCTTGGAAATCACGGTAAAGCCCTGTGTTTCTACCGCAATTCTGGCTATCATTTCCTCTTTATCCGGCTGTGCGTCCTTGAGCCTTTTGAGAACTTTCTTAAGTCCTTTGAGCTGGGTAACGGTCGCATTGTCGGAAGGAGAGGTCAGCTCTTTTTTGACTTCTGCTCTCTGTTCCGGGGTAGCCGGGGGAGTTTTCGGAGCAGAAGCACTTTCGGTAGTTTTTTCTGTCGTAGGCTCAATGCTGTCCGGCTCGCAAATGTCGAGAGCTATCATGTAGAGATAGCGGCGAAGATAAGTCTGAGCAGACCCAAGAGCTTGAACGGGATTTACCATCTTGTTTTCGGACGGATAGCGCATAGGGCAGTAGAATGCGATTGTCTCTTCCGGATTGTCCGTATTTACCACCGTCATAGTGGCTTGCTCTTCCGTAAAAGAGACGAGCGGGATAAGTCCGACCTCGGTAAAGATACCTATTGCGATGGGAACAATGTCGTCAAGTTCGAAATACTTGTAACGAAGCTCCATGTGCTTACCGCTCTTTGAGATTCCGTGTTCGAGAAATTTTGCTCTTGCGGCAAGTAATTTCTGATACACATTTGTAGGATTTTCTGATTTCTTGGTAGTTGCTGTTGCCATTTTCTTTTTACCTCCTCGTGGTTTTCTTTCAGGCTTAATGCCCATGAAATCGTTTATTCTTTTCTTTGCCATCTCGATATAGAATGTTTTGTCTATATCGGTAATGCTTAATTGATTGTCATTGTCGATAATGCAATGCTCCGGTAACATCGCTATCTTGGCTGTGCTGTCATCCTCTGCCTTGACTTTGAACAACTTTCCGTATCTTGTATCTGCGGTTGCATACACTCGATTTACCTTCTGCACAGGCTCTTTTTCACCATCGACAACATGGTAGGCTTCTTGGTACTTGACCCCTGCCTTTGCTATCATTTGAAATTCAAAAATGTCGTTGCAATTATTGATAGTCTCTTCGACCGGTATGTTGTTTATAAAAAACTCCTTAATGGCTGTTGCTACGATACAAGCGTTGTTATTTACATTGAACGCTCCGACCGGGGCAATACCTCTAACGAGATATCCACCTTTAGTTTTGACCTTTCCGTCAGGGGAGACTTCGATGTAGTTGTTCACATCTTTTTGAACAATCTGCGAGATTATGTCCTCCTCAAGCTCAAAGCCTGTTCGCTCTTCCCATTCCTTGAAAATGCCTTTAGCTTGCTCGTAGTGGTCTTGATGAAATTCGACCATGATACCGTCAGTATTGAGTTGCACAATTCTTAAATCCGGAACTTCTTTATAGAGATGATTAGCAAGCTCTAAAAGAAACAGTTGTCCTGTAACGCATACCGACCTACCCATAAGAGGGTCAAAGAGTTCGTTATATTTATTGAGAGACGCACCATAGGTAGTATTTGTAACAAGCTTTAGGGCGTTTGCCGTAGCGGTATCGCCCTCGGCTTTAGCCTTCATTCGGCGCTCAAGTACATCTGAAAAGATTTCCGCTTGAGGAATGTTTCTCGATGTGTAGCCGTATATAGTCATTAAATGAGGGTAATAGCTTGCTACATCCTGATTTCGAATAATACGACCGTCTTTTGACTCTTTCCAAATGTAGTTAGGGATAGCTCCGTGAATGCCGCCATACGCTATCGTTACAGGACACTCACCAATGCTGATTTCAAGCTTGCCGGAGAACACTTCTTTATCTGTAAGCGTTTCGTCTTTCATCTTGTCGAAGAACTCAAACACT
>Ga0255345_1003531_pt1 | contig 18086 bp, 12 predicted proteins | sample wastewater_treat_6_FD_192415 | JGI IMG/M metagenome (GOLD analysis project Ga0255345, IMG submission 192415) | Wastewater microbial communities from Lulu Island WWTP, Vancouver, Canada - plant20 | ecosystem: Engineered > WWTP > Wastewater > Unclassified | place: Canada: Vancouver, British... | reverse complement strand
TCTTTGCTATCTTCTTCATAAAGAGGCTTCTCCTTTGGCTTTATTTCGCAATACAACCTTCGGAGATGTCCTCTTTTTCTAAACCATTATTTTTTAATTAATTGCACTTCTCGATTGAAGTGGTGTATGACAGTTTTTATGAAGGATTAATTTTGCGAGTTAGTTTAGCTTCTATACTACAATCAAACAAAAGGAGAAAGAAAAATGAAAAATCAACAAATGTTACTCAGAATGAGCGGTTTTTTTGCTCTGCTTGGTGGAACGGTTATTATTGCCGGAGTAAGTGCCCTGAAACACTTCTTCGGATATCCTGATATAATCAGGGCTGATCCGGCAACTATCCTCGAAAGGCTGTACAGCACATCCCATATTGTTCCATATTTATATTATTTCGGAGTCGGCGGAGCCGGGATATGTCTTGTTTTTTTTGCCGTAACTTTTGAAAAAGCACTCAAAAATTCCGGCGAAGAACTACTTTCTTCACTTGGAAAAATATGCGGAATTATTGCCGGAATTCTTCTGTACGCGGGAATTGTCCGATACAGCTTTCTCTTTCCTCGGCTTGCCGAAATGAGACATTCTGGCTTATATAACAAAGAAACTATTGATCTGATCTTTAAAGCAATGAACACATATATCGGCGATTCAATAGCCGAGCACGTTCAGTTTACTTTCACTTCATTCATGTTCATCTTTTTCGGTTTATCAATAAGAAAAACAAATGTTCTTCCCAAATGGACAGCTTACTTGGGTTTTATTACCGCGGCAGTAATTATCATCGGAAATCTTGAACAGTTCGGCTTCAAGTTTGCATTTATTTTCAACAGAACTGGAGCCAAACTTCTCGCGCTGTGGCTCCTCGGCTCCGGAGTAATTCTTCTGTATAAATCGTTAAAACAAAAAAGATAATTTTGAAGAAAGGAGAATCTTTATGAGAAAATATATCGATATAATAGATGTACAATCGCATTTTCTGCCGGAAAAATGGATTAAAGCCGTTTCGGAAAGAAGAGACTATCCGCTGCTTGAAAAGCTTGATGAGAACAAAATAACAATACACGGCTCAGCACATGACAAGCTTCCGTATCATGCTAAAAAAAGTGCTATCGACATCAACGCAAAACTTAAAGAAATGGATGAAGCGGGAATCTCTCTGACTCTTCTTAGTCTCAGCCCTCCGGGACCGGAGGGCTCATACGGCAATGACTCAGATGAACTTGCCGTCATTGCAAATGACGGAATCAATGAGATTGCAAGAGCTTTTCCCGACCGGTTTATGGGAATTGCAAGTCTTGGATTTTACGACATGAAAAAATCAATTCATGAATTATCGAGATGTTTTGATGAAATGAATTTTGCAGGACTGCAAATGTTTCCTTACGTAAGAGGAAAAGGAATTGATGGAGAAGAATTTTATCCGGTTTACGAAATTCTTGAAAAAAGGAATAAGCCGCTCATTCTTCATCCCGGATCACCGGTAAACAAAGACTACAGCAGTTATAATATCGGCGCGCTTATGGGATACTGGTTTGATGATGCGATTTGTGTTATCAAACTGATTCTAAGCGGTATGCTTGATAAATTTCCCGATCTGAAAATTTTATGCCCTCACGTATGGTCATTACTGCCGTACCTTATTGAGAGAATTGATATACAAACATCGCGCTTTCCGGAATTCTTTTCTTCCAATCTTTCTAAGACACCGGGGGAATATCTTAGCAAAATTTATACCGACTGCAATAATTTCTCGCCGGAAAACATCCTTTTCTCAATCAATAAAATGGATGGAATCGGCAGAATGATGTTCGGAAGCGATTCTCCTTATGTAAATGCTTCTTTTATGAAAGATACTTTGATTAAAACCGGACTTCCTGAGAATGATTTAAATAAAATATTATTTGAGAATGCCTCTGATTTTTTTAATATTTCACTATAAGCTATAGAGGTTTGCATCTATGAAAACATAGTCTTAAAACCTAAAATCAGATATATCTCTCGGCGGGTCATAGAGAAATAGAAAAACTTAATGCAGGAATACCTCTGGGAATGATAATTTTAGCCGAAAAACTATAGAAAAGCAAAAGGGAGCTGATACTCCCTTTTGCTTTATAAATATCAGTCTTTGATGAATCTCATCAGAATGAGGCGCACGATTGAAGTGAAAATTGAAAGACCGGCAATCATGGCCCATATCATACCGTCATAAATCGGTTTAGTATTGAACACAATATTTAGTGCAGGCACATAAACAATAAGCCCGATCGTAGTCAGCATAAAAAGCGTAAACACTTTCAGAAGTTTATTGGGTGCGGTAAACTTACGAATCAGGTTTCCGTCACGAAGAATGAACACATATATCTGAGGAGACAGAAGTGTTACTGCAAACGCCGCGGTCTGAGCAAGCACCTGATCATTTGTCATATGATAAGTAACAAGATATCCGATTGTAATGAGAACACCGAAAATTACACCGTCAATCAGCATATGAACTCTGTCACGTACGGAAAGAATAGGCGCATCAAGCTTGAAAGGCTTCTTCTTCATTACTTCATCAGTTGACTGGTCGGTAGTCAGCCCGACACCCGGAGCAGTTTCCATAACTACATTCGACCAGAGAAGCTGAATCGCCGTCAACGACGGAGCAGGACCGAAAATCGGCGACAGAACAACTGTAATAACTTTTCCGACATTGTTCGTAATAAGATATTTCACGAGTTTACGGAGATTATAGAAAACCGTTCTTCCTTCTTTTATTCCCATAACTATAGTAGAAAAATTATCATCCGTAAGAATGATATCTGCGGCTTCCTGACTTACCTGGCTTCCAGCACGACCCATCGCAATTCCGACATCACTTTTCTTAAGCGCCGGAGCATCATTGACTCCATCGCCTGTCATTGCGACAATGTGTCCGTTTTGTTTCAGCTTTTCAACTATACGGAGCTTATCGATCGGAGCAACTCGTGAATAAACATGCGCATTTTCAACAAGTTTAGAAAAATCAGCATCACTTATATTTTCAATCTCACGGCCTTCATAAGCCTGTGAAATATCCGAAGCTATTCCGACATGTTCTGCAATGCTGAAACCGGTCTGTTTCGAATCACCTGTTATCATTACGAGATTAATTCCTGCTCCCTTAGCTTCAGCAATAACCTGTTTGACCTCATCCTTCGGAGGATCATAAATCGCAGCCGCTCCGAGAAAAACAGAAGACTTAACCGCATCATGAGAAAGAGAAGTATCAGATACATCATCTCTTTTAAAAAATCCGATTAAGCGGAAACCTTTCGACGAACGGGAGACAAGAGCTTCATGAATATCTTTTCGAAGAGAAGAATCAAGAGGCAGAATTTTTCCATCAGAATAACAATGAGAACACAGATCCAGAATCTTATCCGGAGCTCCCTTCGCGATAATTTCCTTCTTTCCTTTATGGTCTTCAACTAATGATGCTGAATACATTATGTCGGAAGAAAACGGAATGGAATCCAGAAGTTTATATGATGAAAATTGTTCTTTCTTAAACCCGCAGAGAATACCGGCTTTTATCAGAGCCGTTTCAGTCGGATCACCGCTTTCTTTTGTGATGTTTCCATCAGTTTCTTCAACGCTTGCAGTAGAACAAACATTTGAAATATGAAATATGTCATGAACGAGATGCGATTCGCCTTTTGAAATCAGTTTAAAAAGATCTGAAACCGGATGAAATTCTCTTCCGATAAGAACTTCTTTTACTGTCATGTTGTGCTGGGTTATGGTTCCTGTCTTATCTGTACAGATATAATCTACATTTCCAAGAGTTTCAACAGACGAAAGCTTCTTTACTATAACCGAATTTTTTGCCAGGCGTTCAACAGCAAGAGAAAGAGCGATTGTTATTGAAGCAGGAAGACCTTCCGGGAAAACCGCTACGACAATCGTGATTGCTATAAGAATCGCGCTCTGAATAATTTTCCAGTCAAGATGATCCATATTCTTTCCGAGGAAAATTGAAAGAACAAGAATCGCAGAAGCGAATGCAAGACCGACAAGAAACTTGATTTCCGTATTAAGTCTTTTCTGAAGAGGAGTTTTCTCCTCTTCGGCAGACTGAATGTTATCGGCGATTAAACCCATTTCAGTCGCTGAACCTGTTTTTACGACAACAGCTTTTCCGAAACCGTTAAGAATTTTGCTTCCGGCAAAAAGAATATTTTTCATTTCATAAAGACGAAGACCTGATTTTGCAATCAGAGAATCTTCCTTTGAAACAGGTTCGCTTTCACCGGTCAGATGAGCTTCATCAGAAAGTATATTTTTACCTTCAAGAACCCTTACATCGGCAGGGATAATATCTCCGGATTCAAAAACAATAACGTCACCGGGCACTATATGCTTGGAGGCTATGATTTCAATATTACCGTCGCGGATTACTTTAAACTGAGGTGACAAAATCTTTCGGAGTTCTTCGACGGCTTTTTCTGCCTTTCCATCCTGAATCAGACCGATGATAGTATTTATTATTACAACTCCGAGAATTGCGGCTCCCTCAATATAATCGCCTATTGCGAAAGAAAAAGCAGTAGCGACAAAGAGTATAAGAACCATGGGCTCGATAAGAGAATCGAATATTTTTCTGAAAATGGATTTTTTCTTTGCGTCTGAAAATTCATTTAAACCGAATTTTTTGAGACGTTCTTCAATCACACTTTGCTTTAATCCGTCTGCAGAAGAATCCAGCTTAGATAGAGATTCCTGTGCTGAAACGGAGTAAAACTCCTCAAGTTTGTAATTCATTTTGACCTCATAATATAAATAAGAAAACCGTAAATCAGTTATTTATTGAGCCTGATTTTTGCAAGCTGAAATTGACGAGATTTATTGAAGGAATTCCTGCTTAATCTATCTTTTTACAGAACCGGATATGACAATCATCTCGCACTTTTCACAGTCGAATTTTAGAGTAAATCGGTTATTCCATTGGTCATAAAGATAAAGCTCCGATCCTTTTCCGCACATACCGAACGAATATTTCAGGCAATGTTTAGTACGCATGAGCATTTTTCCGTTCAGGTTAAGACCGCTTTCAGCAGCGTATTCCAGAACTGTTGAGCCATGCCTTTCATAAAAGGCTCTTGCTTTGTTATTCAATACATTTGCAGTAAAATCTACTTCAGTGGAAATATATGGATGTGAAGTCAAAATCATTTGTTTTCTTTCGAATTGATATGTCTGCACTCTTTTATTAGTTATTTTTTCAATCAAGTCTCTGCGCAGTGAATTCAATACAGACATTTTTATAAACGGGACTTTTCCCGAAAAAGAAAAAGATTCTGTTCTGAATTCCGTGTCTTTCAGCTTCGAAAATGAAGAACGGATATTTTCCAATGCCATGTCCTGGTTTTTCGCAATCTCAAATTTATCATCCGAAAAGATACTGACTTCAGTGTTTTCTTGATCTTTTGCTGTGATATTCAAATGCAACAAACCATCTAATTCTTCTGAAGTTATACTTATTGAAATCGGAAGAAATCTTTCACATTCAGCAGCTTTCACAGAATCTTCAAACTGTTTGTCATAATTTTTAAATATTGAAGACCCCTGCATAATTGCAGAATATTCATTTTTACTGAGTTCAATTTTATTTCCGCTGACTCCGTTCACATAAGCACCGGAGAGAGAACCGTCCTTCATGTAATATGAAATTCCGTCTCCGCATACATACTTGCCGTCAACAGTAAGATTATTTTTGCCGACAGATATTATTTTTCCGGATTCATAACCGATTGCCTTAGGAGTATCAAAAGATGTAATTTCTTTAGTTCTTCCGTTTAAAAAATAATCCGAAAAACCCCGGTTAAATGATTTTTTAATATCCGCATCAAATCCGCAGAAGGATTTTCCAAACGAACTTCTTGTCAGCTTTTTATCTTCAAGAACCGCATCTATTTTTTTGCGGTAATATGATGTTACATTTTTAACATAGGATTCGTCTTTCAGACGGCCTTCAATTTTGAATGATGAAATGCCGGCAGAAATCATTTCCCCTATATATTCCGAACGGTTGATATCCTTAAGAGACAAAAGATATTTATCCGCACAGATAAGACGGTTTTTTTCATCGAATAAGGAATATCTATTTCTGCACGGCTGAGCGCATTCCCCGCGGTTTGCGCTTCTTTCTCCTATAAAATAACTCATATAGCAGTTCCCGCTGAATGAAACGCATGCGGCGCCGTGAACAAATGCTTCAAGTTCAACTGATGAATTTCTGCGGATTTCCCCGATTTCCTTTAATCCGAGTTCACGTGCGAGAATGACGCGCGAAAAACCGCAGTCTTCTAAAAACTTAACTTTTTCCGGTGAACTGTTTTCAGTCTGAGTACTTGCGATCAGCTTAACCGGCGGCAAAGAACATTCAAGAAGCCCCATGTCCTGAATTATTATTCCGTCAATCCCCGCATCATAAAGCTCATGAATAAGCTTTACGGCATGTTCAATTTCTTCATCATTAAAAACAGTGTTTACGGCGGCGTAAACTTTCGCACGGAACTTATGCGAGTATGAGACAAGACGTGCTATGTCTGCAATTGAATTTGATGCGTTTTTTCTTGCACCGAATTTATCTGCGCCGATATATACGGCATCTGCACCGGAATTTACAGCACAGATTCCGAAATCCGCATTTTTGGCGGGAGAAAGAAGTTCAACTTTAAACGGCTTGTTCATCAACTGAAACTTTTACTTTGATCCGTCAGTTACAAAATCAGTCTGTTCAGAAAGTCTGCGTGAACGTTTCTCTCTTTTCACAAAATAAAGATGATTTAATGCCATATCAATTTCTATGGCAGCCCAATATTTATTTTCTATTTCTGCCGCGCGAACAAGATCCGGTATTGCGCTCGTTTCATCAAGCAGAGAAAGATTTCTTGCTGACCAGAAACGCGCATCGGGATTGATATCTTTTAAAAGATCTTTTAACATCTGAATATTCTTGTCGCGGTCGATCTTGTTGTTTGCCAGAAAGAAGGCGGCTGCAGAAGTAAAAGCTGTATCTTTTGAAGTGTTTTTTATATTTTCAATTTTTCCGGCAAGTGATGTATCACCTGAAACAGAACTGGTAAGAATAGCCTGAAATCTTACATTCTCATTTTCGGAATCAAGAGCAGAAGACAAAACAGGAATGATATCCGGAGACTTATAGAACGACAAAGCAAACAGTATTTTCGCCTTAACGGTATCGTTTTTTTCAACAGAAAAACGTTCTGTAAGATATTTGATTGCTCGATCATCCTTTATTCTTCCAAGAGCTTCAGCCGCAGCACATCTCGCCATAACAATATCATGCGAATCATTTTCTTTCTGTGAATAGTTGAGATACTTAACATAATACCAGAAACCTGATTTGTTTCCGGCATAACCCATGTGAAGCATGGCTTCGGTTTTCTTTTCAAGCGGTCCGTCCGCCAGAACTTCAAGCATATTCTGAGCAGAAAGAGGAGCTGAAATAACGGCAATAATCAATAAAATGTTTTTCATAAACAGAAGATACAAACTGCTTTCAATATTTCAAACATTTCTTGCCGCATAATAAATTTTTTTAAGCTCCTTCAATCATTTTACACTTGATTTAATCCGCAGAAAACACTTAGAATATGACAACTTAAGCTTGATGCCGGTGGATTATGAAGAAAATTTACATAGCAGGACACAAAAATCCGGATACCGATTCTGCCGTAGCGGCTTATTGTTATGCAAAATTCAAGAGCAAAACCGATCCTTCTTTTCAGTACATTCCCGCTGTCTGCGGTACTGTTAATGCACAGACTAAATTCATATTCGAAAAGGCAAAAGCCGAAATACCGGTTCTGCTTAAGGATGTTTATCCCCGCGTAATAGATGTCGCAAGAAAAGACGGAATGCGTCTTTATATGAATGAACCCGTTTTTGAAGCTGTAAAAGATCTCGACGAAAACACACTGAGCGTAATTCCGGTTTTCGGTGAAGACGAAAAATTCAGCGGAATCGTCGGTATCCATGAAATCGTAAATTATATGATGACATCCGGCAAAAGTGAAAAGCAGAGATATACATTCAGCCTTGATAACATTGAGACTGTAATCCCCGGAAGATTTCTTAAAAAAGGTAATCCCGATGAATTTTCAGCCACGATAATGATCGGTGCCATGGATCTGGATTACCTTTCTACGAAAATTTTCACGCTTAAGGACAAACCTCTTCTTGTTGTCGGAAAACGTGAGAAAATAATCCAAAAAGCACTAGAATATGACCTTCCTGCAATTATTCTGACTAATGTAACTGATAATTCTTATTTCGAAGGCGATATTGAAAATTACAAAGGCAGCATCTATCTATCACAAAAAGATACTGCTGAAACAATCCGTCTTCTATGGCTTTCGGCTCCGATCAAACACATCGCCAACACGAATCCTTTTGTATTTCAGCATGATGATCTTTTTGACGATGCAAAAAAAATTCTGCTTTCGTCTGAACTTAGAGGTGTTGCCGTACTCGAGGACGGAAAATTCGCAGGTGTCGTAACAAGAAGAAGTTTTATTGAAAAACCGAGAAAAAAAATCATACTTGTAGATCACAATGAGATTACACAAAGCGTAAACGGAGCGGCAGAAGCCGAAATATGTGAAATCATCGATCACCATAGACTCGCGGCAGAAAAAACAATTACACCTATTTATATATTTTCAAAACCCGTCGGAAGCACTTCAACTCTGGTTTACCAGCATCACAAGATTTACAATGTGCCGATAGACCGCGAATCGGCTGAACTTCTTCTCGCAGGAATTCTGGCAGATACGCTTTTTCTAAAGTCCCCAACCACGACTGCTGACGATATCATCGCCGCACAGGAATGTGCTTCTGCGATTGGAGCAGATATCAAGGCATTCGGTTCCGAAATAATGTCTAAAATGCCGCTTTTAAAAAACGCCGATCCTGAAAAAACTGTAAACAGTGATCTTAAAATCTATACGGAAAACTCCTTTTCTTTCGGTATATCACAGATTGAAACCGTTGCACTTTCTGATCTTCCTGATGTCGCCGGGAGTTTCCTGCAGGCACTTGAATTATTGAAAAACGAAAAGCATATCGACAGCGCAATGCTTCTGATTACTGATGTAATTCACGGTAATTCAAAATTGATAATTACCGACTGGCCGAAAATTGAAGAAAACCTGATTTATAAAAAAGAATCCTCAGGATTATACGATCTTCCTGGGATTTTATCGCGGAAAAAGCAGCTTCTCCCGGAAATTTTACGATGCCTCGCGTGAATAATTTTCCTATGGTATTTTCTTATTGATTATTTATTGACCTGTTTTATTATTGAAAGACAATTCGCCGAAAAAGATATAGAGGAAATATGAGCGTCAGATTAAAGATCATTTTGGGTTTCGTCGTAATTCTTGTGATGGTTTCCCTTCAGTCAATTCTTATTATCACCATGAATAACAAGAAGGATGCCCTGTCCAGCGAAGCCCAGACTCTTTATCGAATGAATGTAACTCTTAAAGACCAGATAATCGACATTAAAACATATCAGACTGATTTTCTTAATACGATAATACGAAAACTCATAGTTCCCAAAGAAACAGACAGACAAACTCCGACAAGCGCCAATATTATTTTTGCATTTGATGAATGGGTTGATGAATTCATAAAGAATCCTGATTTTCAGATGCTCGACAGGACCCGTCAGGATCTCATCAAAGAAATGAAGCCGGACATTAAGATAATGAAATCGGCTGTAAACGACCTCCGTGAAACTGATGTTGAAAAAGAAAATGATAGAATGGATATTTATACCGTACGCGCTTCAATTTCTGCGCAGAATATCATTAATAGCTCAACAGAATTCGTTAAACTGAACTCTCTCGTATTATCAACCAAAAACGCAAAGTTGCTTGAATACTCGAAAACAATCAGTATGGCTCAGTATATACTGATCGCAGTAGCTCTTCTTCTCATCATGTTCATTATTTTCTACTCTCAGTTTCTTTTAACTCCTCTGAACTGGCTGATGGAAGGAGTCAGTCATATTACAAAAGGTGAACTTTCTTATAAAGTTAAGAAAAGATATAATGACGAACTCGGAAAACTTGCCGACCAGTTTAACCTGATGAGTGATGAAATACGAAATTACAGAGATCATCTTGAGCTTCTTGTAAAACAGAGAACCGAACAGCTCCTTGAAGCAAAGGAAGAACTTGAGAAAAGCAATGAAAATCTCAGTGTAACAAACAGAAGTCTTGAAGAAGCGCGCAAAATTATGGATCTCGACATGAAAATCGCTTCCAATGTGCAGAGCAGTTTGTACGCCAAAATGCCGCCTCATTCCGAAGAATGGGATATTGCTTTCTACTTCAGACCGATGGCAGGCGTATCAGGAGACATGTACGATTTTTATCAGGATAATGAAGGAAACCTTCTAGGTCTTTCTTTAATGGATGTATCCGGTCACGGTATTGCCTCCGGACTGATAACAATGATCGCAAAATCAATATCGACAAGAATTTTCACAAAAAATTACCGCAAACCTTTAAACAAAATTCTTGAAGCGATCAATGAAGAACTAATAAACGAGCTCGGCAATATTGATAATTATCTTACCGGAATAATGCTGAAATTCAAAGGAGATCTCATTGATTATGTTAACGCCGGCCACACAGAACTCATCATTCGAAGAGGAGATCTCGGCCGTTCTGAAATAGTTAAAACTACTGATAATACAAACTACAAGGGGCTTTTTCTCGGACTTGAGGCGATGAAAACCGACTTCAGCCTTCTCACTTTTAAAATGCAGAAAGACGATACTCTTCTTATTTTCTCGGACTGCCTGAATGAATCATCAAATGCTGAAGGCGAAGAATACGGAATTGATAGAATCGTCAATTCTCTCAATGAAGCTCCGCGGAATGATTCTAAAAATATTCTAAATCACGTTGTAACAAAGATGTACGATTTCACCGGTACGGATGTTCTTACTGATGACCTGACCGTAATCTGCGTAAGAAGAAAATCATAGCCGACTATTTATCGGCTATAAAAAATTCCGTTCTTCGGTTTTTGTTTCTGCCCTCAGATGTTTTATTGTCTGCTATCGGATTTTTCTCACCGAATCCTGCGCCTTTAATTCTTTCCGGAGAAATACCGTTTTTTATCATATAGTCGGTTACGGCATCTGCTCTTTTTTCTGAAAGTTTCTGATTGAATTTTTCATCTCCGACATCATCCGTATATCCTCTGACTTCAATTCTTAGTCTTGGATTTTTCTTCATCGTATTGACCAGATTATCAAGAATATTTAGCGACTCTTTTCTCAGATGAGCCTTTCCGAATTCAAAATTGACATTTTCCACTACAAAAGATTTTCCTTTTTCAATACGTTCCAGAGATTCGTCAATCCTCCGGTCATCTTTGTTAACGATTACCTTTTTAGGAATATAATCACCGGACTCTATCAGAACTTCAACATTATCTCCTTCCGGAACTCTGATTACATGATCATCAGCGCTTTCTCTTGACTCAAAAATCAATCTTCCTTTATCATCATACTTTTTTATTTCGACTATAGAAGAAACCGGTTTGCCCGCATCATCCGTTACATTAATAGTAACTTCCCGGGTTTTATCTGTTTCAGGTTTTGAATCATTAACAACATTTCCTTTATTTTCCGGGGGTTTATTCTCGGAATTATTAGCGCTTCCGCCTTTTACTATTTTTGGATAATAAAGCGCACCTATAGCATAAATATAATTGCCTGCAGGAAGAAAAAGAATTCCGTTTGATGCAGACGGCTGCCCTACAGCTCCCGGAAACGGAGTCTTGTATTGCCAGACAATTGAATTATCAGAAAAATCAGAAGCTTTAACATTTCCGAATGATCTTTTATCTGCATCAAGAGTGTTATATGCTACATAAACCTGATCACGCACCGTAACAAAAGACGGCGAAGACTGTTCAGGATTTTCAAGTTCTCGGATGATTTCACCGTTATCCGGATCAACCACTGCAACATTGCGGTTATCGATTGTAAAAAGAATGGATCTGTCGGTGAACGAAGGATTGGATGTAATATATCTTCCATAATCTTTTTCAAAAACCAGTTCACCGGTTAATAAATTCAAAGCGTATAGCTTAGTCGTAGAAGGAATATATACTTTTCCTTTATATATAACCGGAGGAAATATTCGGACTGGAGCCTGAAGTGTTTTTTCCCATACGGTTTGTCCGCTTTTTGAATTCATGCAAATAACTGAAAATACATTTTTCGAATAATCCATTGACTGTGTAAAGATGTACTCGTCATAAAATGTCGGAAAAGCCGAAAAGCTTTTTATTGAAGAGTTATTCCATTTAGATCCGCCGTTTGATATGGAACGCGAATGAAAAGTTTCCCTTGTCCCGTAATATATTTCATCATTAAGAATCACCGGATCTGAATATATTCCGTCAACAGCCGGCCTTGTTTTTTTACCTGCAAGACCCTCAATTTTAAGATCATCTTCCCTCATTCCGGTTCTTGCCCACAAAGCCTTTCCGGTATACTTATCAAGCGCATATATTGCAACCGGATCCGAAAGAAACAGAGTATTTCCTTTTATCAGCGGATATTTGATTTTACCTGCGGCTTTATGAAGAGAAGCAAACTGGGATGAAATTTCCCTCATATTTTTCTTCCAGATAATCAGACCGGTCTCTTCATCAAGACAGTAGACCTGACCACGTATATCCACAAAAAACAATAGTCCGTCCGATGCAACAGGATTGAACACCCTGTCGTCAGCCTGAAATAACCATTTTAGATTAGCGTTTTTAACGGTAATTTCGTCATTATTGCCGGTGAAATAAATATTGCCTTTATAGAGCGGCCAGTCAGAAGAAAATAGAAATGCCGGAAAAAGAAAAATAAAAATTATTTTTTTCATTACCCGCCTCCGGCAAAACGGTAAATCACTTCATTAAAAAAACAAGCCTTATTTAAATTGCAGTCTGATTTCATCAAGAAGTTTCATAAGTTCGATGCTCGAATTCAGACTCCAGTACGGAGACTCTGTCAAACCCAGATCAAGGCATCTCATTACTTCATCCGCCTCATAATTGTATCCGTTACCTGAAAATTCAATCGGAAGCTTTTGGATGCTGTTTCCTTCGGAAATCGTAACAGAAGTTGGACAATGAAACATTCTATTAAGTGTGATTTTTCCTTTATCACAGTAAATCCTTGCTTCGGTATCAAGATTTACCGCGAAAGAACTCATCAAAGAAGACACTTTTCCGTCATTGTATGAAAACAAAATTCCGTTTGTATTGTCTGTTCCGCTCGGTGCTTTGACTGACAAAACGGAAATATTATCAGGATAACCGAACAAGAAAAGAGATAGAAATACAGGATATATTCCGATATCAAGAAGCGAACCGCCTCCGAGAGAAGGATTAAAAAGTCTTCCTTCGGGATTATATTCTGAAATAAAACCGAAATCAGCCTGAACTACATGCGCTTTTCCGAGCTTTTCGGATTCGATCAATTCCTTAACTTTTACTACAGACGGAAGAAAACGCGACCAAAGAGCCTCCATAAGAAAAAGCTTTTTGCTTCTGGCTAATTCAATCATTTCCGCAAGCTCTTTCGAATTCAATGCAAAAGGTTTTTCGCATAAAACATTTTTTCCGGCAGACAGAGCCGCAATAGTATTTGAATAATGCAGATTGTTAGGTGTTGCAATGTATACAATGTCCACTTCGGGATCAGCAAGCATGGCTTCATAACTTCCATATGCCTTTTTAAATCCATTTTTGGAAGCAAATTCTTCCGCTTTCGCCATATCTCTCGACGCGACAGCATAACATTCGGCTTTTGCAGAAGATTTTAATCCTTCTGCAAATTTTTCGGAAATCTTTCCTGCGCCTATAATTCCCCATTTGTAAAAATCTTTCATTTAATCCTCCGCTTAATCAGCAGTCATCATTAAAAAACCGTGCAGAAATATTCCGCACGGTTTTTTAATATTCTATTCTTTTATAAAGCAAGCTTTAGAATTTCGGCAACATCGGAAGTTTTAAGTTTAACAAAGTTTCCGACGGCAAAGCTGTCTTTTTGTGTAGACTTCGCCGCCATCTCGGAAATTTTATCATCCTTAATATTCATCTGTGAAAGTCTAACCGGAAGACCGATGCTTTCAAAAAACATTTCAAGTCTTCTGATTCCTTCAAGAGCAGTCTTTTCAGGATTATAAAAATCTATTTCGACATTAAAAACGCGTGAAGCAAACTGTACGAATCTGCTGACATTGTGCTTGTAAACATATTTCATCCATGCAGGAAAAACTACCGCAAGACCTGCTCCGTGAGCCACATCATAAATTGCGCTGATTTCATGTTCGATCATATGAGAACCCCAGTCCCCTTCTCTTCCTGTACCGAGAATATCATTGTGAGCCACGCATCCAGTCCACATAACATCCGCACGCGATGCATAGTCGTCAGGTTTTTTTAGTATCTGCGGAACATTATTTATCAGTGTTTTCATAGTCGCTTCACACATTCTGTCTGTGAGTTCAACATCTGTTGTATTGGTGAAATATCTTTCCATTATATGCGCCATAATATCAGCAGCACCGCAGGCAGTCTGATATGCCGGAAGAGTGTATGTCAGTTCAGGATTCATTATAGAAAATACCGGACGTATAATTTCTACAGTCAGACCTCTTTTTAGCTGTTTTTCATCATCAGAAATTACCGAACTAGGACTGGATTCACTTCCGGCCGCAGGTATTGTAAGAACAGTTGCAACCTTCAGAGCTTCTTTAGGAGTACCTTTACCATCATAAAAATCCCACACATTGCCTGAATAAGGAACTCCGACAGCAATTGCCTTTGCAGAATCTATTACGCTTCCGCCACCGACTGCGAGAATAAATTTTATACCGTTATCGCGGCATATCTTTATCCCTTCTTTTACCAGGCTCAAACGCGGATTTGGTTTTACTCCTGAAAGTTCTACAAAAGCAACACCGCTCTTTTTAAGAGAAGCAGTCACTCTGTCATAAAGCCCCGACTGCTTGATGCTTCCCCCGCCGTAGTGAAGAAGAACTTTATCTGCGTGTAGTTTAGTTTCTTCTCCGACATTCTCTTCAGTACCCTTTCCGAAAATAATCTTTGTAGCATTTTGAAAACTGAAATTGTTCATTTGATTCTCCTGTATTTATAATTGCACCATTTGTATTATATGAATTATTCTATTATGACCGGTTAATCAGATAATTCAAATGATTTTCTATCTGTGTATCCGGAATGAACTTTAAACCGAATTCTTTTTCTATCTTAGAAACATCGAATAAAGAAGGTTCATCCGGATATCCCTTGTCTTCAAGCTTAAGCTTTAAAGGTTTTGAAGTAATTTCTGATGCCGTCCGGGCAATACTTTCCCAGGTAATGAATTTCGATCCAAGCCCGAAATATATTTCATTGCGTTTTTTGCTTTCTAAAACAGCTCTGAATATTTTTGCAAGATCTGCGGCATGAATAAATTGTGTCCCGTCATTTCTTGTAAGAACAATTTCAACACCATTTTTTACATTTGAACATATTTCTGCAAAACGTTTATCATTTTCAATAGATCCGCCGTCAACTACAGGTTCACCGAAAGTATATCCCGGACGGACAATGTTTAGATTGAGATCAGGATATTTTGCAGAGTATGCCGAGCAGAAAAGTTCAACAGAGCCTTTTGTTGCCCCGTAAAAATCCTCCGGAATTCTCATCGATTTTTCGGATGTAATTAAATGAGAATATCCCGTTGCTGCAGTTGAAGATGTGTAAATAATGTTCCGGATTCCGGATCTGACGGCAATATCCAAGAGTTTAACCGAAGCAAGTGTTTCATTTAATATCATTTCGGGTCCTGAATCACCCCAGCACAGAGCCGCATGAATAAGAGCATCACATCCGGAAACAGCAGAAGAAAGAGCCTCTGCATCATTCATTCCAGCCTTTACAATTTCAATTCCTTTTACAGAATGAAGAAACGGTACTTTGTCCGCATTTCTTGCAAGAATCTTAATTTCATGACCGGAAGAAAGCAATTCCATGGCAATGTAACTTCCGATAAATCCCGTTCCCCCGGTAAGTGCAACTTTCATGTTCGACCTCTCTCGATGTTTACTGAAAACGTTTGCGCAAAGGTTTGTCAAGGAGATTCGCGAATTATTAATGACAATTTTATTATATTTTTCTGAATGATCCTAATATAGGACAAAACCATGAATTACTCAGGCATTATCTTTTTAACTCTAACTTTATACACTTTAATCTACAGGATCTGCGTCTGCATTTTTATGCCAAGATCAATTCTTGCTTTGGCCGACTACAGATTTTTCATCAAAGAAGTTATTGCTATCGCATTACTCTCCGGACTCATTTACCTATCGGCAAAATACGTTAAATATTTTTTAATCAGACTGACATTCAATCTTATTGCTTCAGGAATAATTATTTTTTTCCTCTTGGTAAGAACCATTGATATTGTTTTTTCTATGATTTGGAAATCTCATTTTCAGATACCAATACTTTTTCTGAAAAATGATATGAACAATTTCTGGGATATTGTTTTATCTCTTCAGGGAATTCCTATTCTTCTATTCTTTATTATAGCAATTTTCTCCATTCTGTTAATATTCAGAACAAAAAGCGCTCAGTCAAAAAATGTTTTCGCTAAGCGTCATATAAAAAAACTGATCTATGCGGCGATATCCATTTTTTTTCTTACCGGTGCTTCATTTTTTACACCGAACGGAGGCAATTCCATTTTTCCCGAAAAGGAATTTATAACGCAGTTATATTATTTTAAAAATTTCGGAAAAGACAATCTCACACAGGAAGAGCTTGATCTGCTGAAAAAACACAAATTGATTACAAATGCATCCAATGAAAATCCGTTCATAAAGAAGAGTATTTTTACCGCAAAAATTGACTTCATGAATAATTCTAAACCTAATATTATTCTTATAACCGTTGAATCATTATCAGATATCTTTGTCAGCAAATATGATGACTTAATGCCTAATCTCCGGAATTTCAGAAAAAAATCTTTATCATTCAACAATTGTTTCAATTCGGCTTATCCGACTAACAACGGTCTTTTTTCAGTTCTTGCATCACAGAAAACCGTTTCAGGAGTTAAGCGCCCATACACTAAATCAGTTACCCAATATCTCAATGAAGCTGGTTATAATTCCTGTCTTGTTACATCAAGACATCTGTACGGCTTTGAATCTGATTATTCAGAATGCTTTAGTTTCGTGACAGACAAAAAACTCTCAGGAAAAATACTTCCAGGAGGAATAACATATTCTGATTCAATTTTATTCGACATAGCGGTTAATTATTTAGCATCAAACAAAAAGAATCCTTTCTTTCTTCACATAATGACAGAATCAACTCATCATCCATGGAAGATTGATTCCAAGCTTCCGAAATACCGTAACGACGAAAACAAAATTCTGACGGCATATTTTCAAACTGATCAGTCGTTAAAAATTCTTTTTGATTATTTAGATAATTCTGAATTAAAAGATAATACCATCGTCATTATAACAGCAGATCATGCAACACCTTTCGCAGAAGGGAATATTGTATCAAAAAATATCGACAAAATTCCGCTTATAATAAATTTTCCTGATAAACTCAATAAAACCGGCAAATCGGATACTCTCTGTACATATCTCGATGTTGCACCGACAATACTTCACCTTTCCGGCATAAATGCTGAAAACAGTTTCGAAGGAGAATCTTTATTTTCGCCGAATCACAGTGAAGTCCAGATTTCATTGCACCTCAATTTCGGGCTTGAAGTCAGAAAAAACGACAAAGTTATTAAATCTGATTTTTTAAAATCAGATGAAAGTATATCCGACAAACCGCTTCTCATCGGAACGGATATAAGTCAGAAATCGCTTTTTCTTTACATGAAATTAATGAGCAATCTGGATTACTACGGAACACCGATGAAAATAAGAAGAAAAATGTAGCAGACTTTATTTACTTTTATATTTTTCAATTAAAGAAGT